>JGI12316J14372_10000620_pt1 | contig 61354 bp, 53 predicted proteins | sample MarCyaLeptolynsp_FD_14372 | JGI IMG/M metagenome (IMG submission 14372)
GGCTTGAAAATGAACCACATTTCCTGCGCTTTCGCTCCTTGCCGCTGGTCAAAACGATCCAAACCAAATTGACTTCATTTATGTGTCCGTACCCTAGTGCACATCCAAAGGCCGCCGAATCCGCTCCAGATTAGACCTGAGACAAGCCGCTGGTTTGCAGAAGGTTTTTCATGGTGGCGAGACCGCGCAATCGATGCGAGCGCGCGATTTCGGCTGCGACATCCGGTTCTCCGGCAGCAATGGCCCGCAGAATTTTATCGTGATCGTCTGCGCTCGCAGCCGGCGCCTTGTTAAGACGCAAAAGCACCGTATTTGCCCTGAAAACCTGGTCCAGCAAACCCGTGATTTCCGCTTCAAGCCGCTCATTGCCGCAAATGCCGGCAACAAGCCTGTGAAAGCTGTCATCCAGTTTTGCCCAGGTGCCGATATCGTTTGCGGACAGGGCCGACGCGCTTTCCGACAATATGCGCTCCAAATCCGGAAGGAAATCGGCCCGCTCTTGTGAACACGCGGCAGCGCTCGCCGCGAGGGCTTCCAGGACAGCAAGAATCTGGAAAATCTCGCAGAAATCTTTCCGCGAGATGGCAACCACCTTGGCGCCACGCCGCGGCACGAGGTCAATCAGCCCTTCGGCCTCCAGACGGATCAGCGCTTCGCGCACAGGTGTCCGACTCATGCCGAGACGATTGGCAATATCCGGTTCGGGCGCCTGGAAACCAGGCGGCAGAACACCGTTTAAGATCTCGTTTTTCAGCCGAACATAAGCGTTGTCGACCCGAGTGGATTTGGCTTTCGCTAGCATTGCCGGAGGCTTCCACGACTTTTTTGCATTTGATTTTGCCTGCCCAGTACACCCGCCGGGAAGCGGGCCCAGCCAGTTCATTCTGTTTTGAGAGCAAATCAATTCAGTATTGATAATAATAACGATAGAATTTTATGAAAAAACGTCCTTTTCCGGAAAAGATTATGTACCACTTTGGGGCGTCACCTTGTTTGCCTTTGTTTTCAAAGAAGAAATTCAATCACTGACGTGAGAATGACACCGTAAAAATTACTTATTTTTTTAGAAAGAAAAGCTTAAAACCCGCTTTCAACGTGAACAAATCCACCTTTGGATTTTAGAAATACGGCAGCAGGAAAGAAGTCTGCTTCCAAATCACAAAATGCCCACCACCACCGTTTTCTGGACTCGTTTTCAAAGCGAACGAAAGGTCACGAAGATGTCATTCGGTTGGAAACTCCCTAAAACGCACCATGCAAAATGGCAGGAGACATGACGGCTGCAGTCAGACTGAAACAATTGGCAGGACTACAAGCGTCAAAACTCTGTTTGTTTTCAATAGCACAGAAGATAAAGCTAAAGTTTTTCAAGTCTTACTGTCAGAATAAGCAAAAATATGAACAGAATTATTTAAAAATCGCATCGCTTTATCAATAAAATACAATTTTATTTAATTATAGGCAATTTTACCTTTGGAGAGTTTACATGTTTTTTACAAGCAAATCAGGTCGTGCGCTTACCATTGATTAACCAAGAAAATTTACTTTGTGCGCAGATAACAAAATCGGCGCTGTAATGACGTTTTCCTTGGACCCTCCGAAGCTGCTGCGAGGGATCAGAATACATCAGGCGGCCATCCTGGCCAGCCTTGTCCTGATCTGGGCGCCTTTCGCGCACGAGCCTGCGCTTGCCCAGAGCCTGGAAGATGCCATGTCCGCTGCTTACGCCGTCAATCCGCGGCTCAAGGCAGAGCGCTCTCGCTACGAGGCAACAAACCAGGGCATCTGGTCGGCACGTTCAGAGTTTCTCCCCCAGGTGACAGGATCGTATCTCGCCGAGCACAATGCGTATCGCTACGACAGCACCAACAGGGGAGACCGCGAGTTTTCCCATGAGTTGAACTTGACCGTGTCGCAGACCCTGTTTCAGGGATTTGCGGGCGTGAACCGTCTCAATCAGGCCCATGAGGAAGCGGCCTCTGGGCGAAGTCAGCTGATCGGTGCAGAACAAACCCTTCTGTTGAACACGGCAGATGCCTATCTGCGCGTTGTGCGCGACCGCGAGATCCTCAACAGGCTAACGTCTTATACCAATGTTGTTCAGCGAGAAGTGACGGCCGCACGGGCACGCTACAAGTCAGGCGACGCGACCCGTACCGACATCGAACAGGCGCTTGCCCGTCTGGCCGAGGCGCAAGGAAACAGCGATCAGGCCCAAGGCAATCTTGAAGCCTCGATCGCCCTTTTTGAACGCTTGACCGGTCAAAAACCCGGTAAACTTGGATGGCCTGCCGTTCCCAAGGCTATTTTGCCGGCTAATCTGGATGCAGCCATCGCCATTGCCCTTGAAAACAACCCGTCCATTCGCGCTGCAACCGCCGACGCCAGAGCAGCGAAATATGCGGCGCGTGCATCGGTCGGTGACATGCTGCCCCGCGTTACCCTCGAAAGCGAATGGGAAAACGGCTACCAGGACAATCTCGCCGACGACAGTGACGAGGACTTCCGCCTCGGCGTGCGTGTAAGCGCCCCTCTTTTCACAGGCGGCCGGAATATCTCGGCGGTCAGACGCGCAAAATTCACTGCGGCTCAAGAGGAATACGAACTTGACGATACGCAGCAGATCATTCGGGAAAACGTGGTCCGGGCCATGAAGCAACGCACGGCGTCAAGGCTGCGCGCACAGGCGGAAAGAAGGGCAATCGAAGCCAATCGCAGGGCAGTGAAGGGACTTCAGGTCGAATTCGACAGCGGCCAGCGTTCCTTGCTGGATGTCCTTGACGGGGAGCGGGAACTGCTTCTGAGCCAGGTCGACTACGTGAGTGCGCGCTACGATGCCCGGATCGCTGATTTCTTTCTGCTTGCCAATATCGGCCGGCTGGCGCCGCAGCATTTTTCAATCCATGAGGAACGGCCCGCCCCGGTCCCGCGCCTTGTTCCCGAATTCAATGCGTGGGATCTCCGACTGGGCCCGACGGAAAACGATGCGGGCGATGTGCAGGTGGCAGAAAAGAAACCTGTCGAACCACTCGGTTACCAGGCGAAAAATCAAGGCTCTATCGACTGGGTGAATTGGCCCTACAGGAACGGCGACAATCACGAAGCCGGACCTGCGGCACCGGCAAGCCGCACACAGAAACTGTGGAAGTCGCTCGCTGCGCTCGGCTTGCATCAGTTCTGACAAACTTGCATCCGTTCAGGCAGTCAGTGTTGCTGCAAATAGGCTTGTCTCCGCCACCTGTGATGAACTAAGTCTCCGCTAAACACCGATCCTCCATCCCGGTCGCCATCCGGAACCATTGAGCTGTCAGGAGTACCAAAAATGAAGCCGGTCATTCCCTTCGTTCCCGAGGCGGATTCCGTCGAACGCGAAACCTGGGAGGAAGAACTTCGCAAGAACCTGGCTTCATTCGCGGAGGTCAAACCTTTTGACCAGCTGACGGACGACGAACGCGTGGCCGCAAAGGTGGCAATCGTTGCCAATCCGAACCCGGCAGACGTCGCTGCCCTGCCCAACCTTGTCTGGGTACAAAGCCTTTGGGCCGGGGTCGAACGCCTGACGGCAGAACTGCCAGAGGACGGGCCTTTGATCGTCCGCCTCCAGGACCCCCAGATGGCCGACACAATGTCTGAGGCCGTGCTTGCCTGGACCCTCTATCTGCACCGTGACATGCCGCGCTACCGGTTACAGCAGCGCGAAAAAGTCTGGCGCGAACTGCTTTTGAAAACACCGCAAGAACGGACAGTCGGCGTTCTGGGGCTCGGGAAGCTTGGAAGCGCATCCGCCCAGCGCCTGAAAGCCAACGGGTTCCGGGTCATCGGCTGGAGCCGCAGCGAGAAACGCCTGGACGGAGTGGAGTGCTTTCACGGTTCCGACGGTCTGACAAATCTGCTCGGACAAACTGACATTCTTGTGCTTTTGGTGCCGTTGACCGCAGAAACACGCGGCATGATCGGCGAAAAGGCGGTCAGTGACCTGAAGAAGGGAGCCGCCCTCATCAATTTCGCGCGCGGACCGGTGCTTGATATCGACGCACTTCTTTCGGGATTGGACAATGGGCATCTCTCTCACGCAGTACTTGATGTCTTCGACAAGGAGCCGCTCGATTCGGCGAGCCCGCTTTGGCAGCACGACAAGGTTACGGTTCTTCCGCACATTTCGGCCCCGACCATCACCGGCACCGCCACCAACATCGTTGCCAGGAACATTGGCGATTACCTTAAGAACGGTCAGATACCGCAGCATGTCGACCGAAAGCGTGGATACTGACGCTTCTGCTTGCTTGCGTCGCGATAATGTCAAGAATCCCATCGTATCAGGCAGATGCATTTTCCAAGTCCCAGCAGGTGATTCATGTCAGATCTTCCGGTCCTCGGCGCAGCGCTCATCGTCGACACACTTGAAACCCATCGCACACTGATGCTCGACAAGCCGAGAGACCTGGAACTTCAGGACTTTTGTTCCGCTGAGGTCTTGAACGGCGATTGGACACCGCTGGTGGAACGGGCAAAGAAACTTCTCGACGGCCACCAGGGCCGGCTCGGTATTCACGGTCCATTCTGGGGCTTCTCGATCTCGGCCGCAGACGTTGACATACGTGAGGTGGTGAAGAAACGGCTGCTGCAGGGTTTGGAGGTTTGCGAGGCACTCGGCGGCACGCAAATGGTCCTTCACAGCCCCTACTCCACTTGGGATTACAACAATCTCGACCTGTACGCGAACGCGCGTGCACGCAAAATCGAAGTGTGCCACTTGACCATGAAGGACGCGGTCCGGCGCGCCGAGGATATAGGCTGCGAAATTGTCATCGAGAACATCGAAGACAAGGATCCCCATGCGCGGATCGAACTCGCCGAGAGCTTCGGGTCCTCGTCGGTCAAGATCTCAATCGACACAGGCCACGCACACTATGCGCACGGCGTGACCGGGGCACCTCCTGTCGACTATTACGTTAAGGCCGCCGGCAACGCATTGCGCCATGTTCACCTTCAGGACGCTGACGGTTACGCCGACCGGCACTGGGCCTTGGGCGAAGGCACAATCAACTGGCATTCGGTCTTTGGTGCCCTGTCGGAACTCGACAGCGACCCGCGGCTGATTATTGAACTGAGGGATCATTCCGAGTTACCGGCTTCGATCGCCAACATGGCGGCGCTTGGACTTGCCCAATAGGGCTGTTTGCAGCGTTTCTGTGCCACCCCACAATTTTGTGAAGAGGCTTTAACGGACAGGATAGCAACCTGTGACTAAGTAATGCGCCAACGGCCGGTCAATTGTCCGGGTCGAATGGGTTGTGACGGAATTAGCCAGGGTACTGACCGAATGCTCGAACTCCCGCTTGCATATCTTGCCGGATTGCTGACGCTGATCAATCCGTGCGTGCTTCCGGTCCTGCCCATCGTGCTTGCCTCTGCACTCAACGTCGACCGGCGCGCACCGCTCGCGCTTGCGGCCGGCATGAGCCTTTCTTTCGTGACCTTCGGCATGCTGGTGTCGACACTCGGCTATACGATCGGCCTGACGGAAGAAGTGATGGCCCGGGTTGGCGCCACCCTGATGATCGTCTTCGGTGTCATTCTTCTCGTTCCCGCTTTCAACCAGCGCTTTGAACTCGCGGCCGCGGGCCTCGCCGGCTCAGCGGACCAAAGGCTCCAGAACACAGACACCAGCGGCTTACGTGGTCAGTTTCTGGGGGGCGCGCTCCTCGGTGCGGTCTGGTCACCCTGTATCGGCCCCACTCTTGGCGGGGCAATCGCCCTCGCGTCCCAGGGGGAAAACCTTCTCTGGGCCGCTCTGATCATGTGCTTCTTCGCCCTCGGCGTTTCAACGCTGATCGTTGGCCTCGGTTTTGGTGCCGGTGAAACCATTCGGCGCCGCGCCGGCAAACTGCGCGGTCTTGCCGAGAAATCCAAACCCGTCATGGGCCTCGTATTCATTGCAGTCGGCGTGCTGCTGCTCATGAATGTCCATCACTTGTTCGATGCCTGGGCCATGAGCGTCATGCCAATCTGGCTTCAGGATCTGTCAGTCCGATTTTGAACGAAAACAGGAAAGGATACCAAATGAACCGACGCTTCTTTCTTGCTTCCACCGCAGGCACCCTGCTTGCAACAGCATTCCTTCCAGCCGGCGCACAAGCCGCTGAAATGGTCGATTATTCTCCGGGCCTGATCCAGAAACATCTGGCCGCCGGCAAGACGATTTTCGTCGACTATTCCGCCTCCTGGTGCGGAACCTGTGCACGTCAGGCACGTGTCATCAGCGCGCTGCGCCAGTCCAATCCCAACTACGACCGTACAATGGTTTTCGTGCGCGTCGACTGGGATGACTACCGGCGTCACGAAGTCACCACCTCGCGCAAGATCCCGCGCCGCTCCACCCTTCTCGTGCTGAAAGGGAACCAGGAGCTTGGCCGCGTTGTTGCCGGAACCAGCGAACAGCAGATTAAGGCCCTGCTCGACACCGGACTTCAGGCCGGCAGCTGATCTCCTCGGACACGACGCTCGCGTCCCACAGACCCCGGGTCTCGTGCCGCTTCGCGCACTGAAACCTCATCCTGAGGAGGGCCACAGGCCTGTCTCGAAGGATGGGTGGCAAGCACTGGAGCAAGTGGCCCATCCTTCGAGACAGCGCAAATGCGCTTCCTCAGGATGAGGGTCTGCTTTCTCGGATGGTTAGATTGCTCGCGCAGGGGCCACTAACTGATTGACAAAAAGACCTCCGCGACACCAGCGGAGGTTTTTGTTTGTCAGCCCATCGCCCAGGGGCCGTGATAGCCGCTGCCGTCCTTGTCGGTGCGCTCGAACCCGTGTGCACCGAAGAAGTCGCGTTGTCCCTGCAGCATGTTGGCGGTCGAGCGCGCCGTGCGCATGATGTCGAAATAAGACAAGGCGGCGGATAGCGCCGGCACTGGCAAGCCGTGAAGCGCCGCCTGCGACACCAGCAGCCGCAAATTTGCCTCGGTCTCCTTCAGCTTGGCAGAGAAAAACGGCGCCAGCATCAGGTTCCGTTCCGGATCGTCGGCAAGGGCCGCCGACATGTCGTTCAGCATGGCGGAGCGGATGATGCAGCCGTTCCGCCAGATCCTTGCAATTTCCGGCAACGGCATCGCCCATCCATATTGCTTTGCCGCTTCCAGAATGAGCCCGAAGCCCTGCGCATAGCAGACGATCTTGCCGGCGACGAGCGCTGCCTCCATGGCATCGATGCTGACCGCGCCCCGGTCCATCGTCCTTGGAGCGGCGCCAAACTCTTCTTGCCCCGCCCTTCGCTCATCCAGCCGAGACGACATGTTGCGCACGGCAACCGCCGCCTCGATCGTGCTCGCAGGTGTTCCGAGCATCAACGCCTCGATGGCGGTCCAACGGCCCGTGCCCTTTTGGCCCGCGCGGTCAAGGATGATGTCGAGCATCGGCTTGCCGGTTTCCGGATCATTGGCCTTGGCGACCTTGCCGGAGATCTCGATCAGGTAGGACTGCAGGATCCCGCCGTTCCACGTTTCGAACACATCACCGATTTCGCTGGCCGGCATGCCGAAGCCGTCGCGCATCACACCGTAGACTTCCGCGATCATTTGCATGTCGGCATATTCGATGCCGTTGTGCACGGTCTTGACCAGATGCCCCGCACCGGCTTCGCCGAGATGGGCTGCACATGGCTCCCCCTCGTACTTTGCCGAGATTGCCTCAAGAATGTGCCCGACCTGATCCCAGGCGTCACTCGCCCCGCCAGCCATGATCGACGGACCGAAACGGGCCCCCTCCTCGCCGCCGGAAACACCGATCCCCATAAACCGCGGACCGCGACGGGCAGCTTCCTCTGCCCGCCGGTTGGTGTCGTGATAGTTGGCATTACCGGCGTCGATAATGAGATCTGTCTCATCCAGGAGCGGACGAAGCGCCTCGATCTGCGCATCCACGGCTTCACCTGCCGGTACCATCAGGATAACAGCGCGCGGCTTCTTGATGGATCCGACAAAGTCTTCGAGGTCTTTCGACGGCACCAGCCTCTCAGCAAGCTCCCCGGCCTTTGCCATGAACTGATCGGTTTTTTCAGCCGTTCTGTTATAGACCGCAATTTGGAACCCGTTTTCAGCAATGTTGAGAGCAAGGTTTCCGCCCATGGTGCCAAGGCCGATCAGGCCGACTTCTGCAACAGCGCCTTCAGAACTCATCAACGTTGCCTTTCCTGAATTGATTTGTCTTTGTTCCGCGGTGATAGCCGACCCGTCCTTTCCGGGCAATGCCTGCGTCGGCCGCTGCGGGGAATGGCACGTATTCTTGATCGTAAATTTCTGAGCTCCGGCAAAAAGAGCCTAAGAAAATCGTCCGCACGTAATTTTACTTAGCGGGCGAAAATTACTGTCACAGAAGCCTGCTACGCCCTTGGCACCCGCAGTTTCCAGCTGCATTGCTCGAAGGATATGACTGATGAAGAATTTTCTGATTGCTGCCGGGCTTTTGGCCGTGGCTTCCGCTCCCGCCTTTGCGGAAGATGTCACCGGCAAGCTCGTACTTTATACGTCCCAGCCGAATGCAGACGCCCAAGCGACCGTCGACGCCTTCAAGGCAAAGCATCCGGACGTTGACGTGGAGTGGGTCCGCGACGGCACCACCAAGATGATGGCGAAGCTGCGCGCCGAGTTTGAAGCTGGCGCCCCGAAGCCCGACGTTCTTCTGATCGCCGACATGGTGACCATGGAAGGCCTGAAGAAGGAAGGCCACCTGATGGCGCACGAAGAGGCTGACGTCTCGGCCTACGATCCTGCGATCATGGATGACGACAAGACTTACTTCTCAACCAAGCTGATCACCACGGGCATTGTCTACAACACCAACGCTCCGATGAAACCGTCTTCCTACAAGGATCTTCTCAAGGAAGAGGCGAAAGACAAGTTGGCAATGCCGTCTCCGTTGACCTCTGGCGCAGCGACCATCCACATGGCGGCACTGACCTCCAACCCCGACCTTGGCTGGGCGTTTTACGAAGGCCTTGCCGATCAGGGTGCAAACCCCAAAGGCGGCAACGGCGGCACTTACAAGGCAATTGCAGGTGGCGAAAAGCTCTACGGTTTTGTCGTTGACTTCCTGCCGATCCGCGAGAAGCTGAAAGGTGCTCCCGTCGAGTTTGTCTTCCCCGAAGAGGGCGTTTCCGCAGTCACCGAGCCGGTCGCAATCCTTTCGACAGCACAAAATCCGGCTGCTGCAAAAGCCTTTGTCGACTTCCTGCTGTCAGAAGATGGACAGAAGCTGGCATCCTCGCAGGGCTACCTGCCGGCTCACCCGGCCGTTGCTGCACCGGAAGGTTTTCCGGCACGCGATGACATCAAGCTGATGGAATTCAGCCCGGCCGAAGCCCTTGAGCAGGACCAGGCAAACAAGCTCAAGTTCACCGAGATTTTCGGCGGCTGAGGATTTAGCAGAGAAAGCAAAATTCGCAGTGCGGTACCCGCCGCACTGCTTTTTTGTCTTCTCAAGACGTTCCTCACGAATATCTCTGGCTTCCAGCCAGGCGCGCAGCTAGTGCTCATTTGAACGATACGGTGTCATTTGGTGGAATGACAAAGTAGTCTCGCAAACAATGCAGTCGGTTTCGATTTCCGAAAGATCAACCCTGGTCGCGCTTGTTATCGGCGCCACGGTCATCTGCGGCCTGCCGCTGCTGCTTCTCTTCAAGACCGGGCTCACAGGCGACACCGGGATTGATTTCGGCCCGCTTACCGAAGCGCTCCAAAGCAGATCTGTTCAGCGGGCGCTGTGGCACTCCATCGAAAGCAGTTTCCTGTCCTCAATTGCGGCGACCGTGCTGGGCACCGTTCTGGCGCTCCTGGTTGGGCTGACGGATATCCGCCACAAGGGCCTGCTCGTCTTTCTCATTCTTCTGCCCATGATGATCCCGCCGCATGTGACGGCAATCGCGTGGATCCAGGCGCTTGGACCGGCGAGCCCCGTGCTGCGCTGGCTCGGCATCGCGCCAGAGCTGGGCTCGACGCATCCGCTCTATTCCCGCGAGGGTCTTGTTCTCCTTTTGACACTTCAGCACAGTCCTCTTGTGTTCTTGCTGGTGCGGGCCGCGCTCAGGTCGTTTCCGCGTGAATTGTCCGACGCCGCGCGAATCTCGGGCGCCGGTTCTTTCACGATGCTGCGCCGGATCACGCTGCCGCTCCTTGGACCGTCTCTGCTGGCCGGCTTTGCTCTTGCTTTCGTCGCAGCCCTTGGCAATTTCGGCATCAATGCGCTGATCGGGATTCCTGCCCGCTACACCACCTTGCCGGTTCTGGTGTGGCGCCGACTTGCGAGTTTCGGGCCGGATATCCTGCCCAACGTCGCGGTGATCTCGGTTATTCTGGCGCTTGTTGCTCTTGTCGCCATTCTTCTCCAGAGCTTGCTGCAGCGGCGGATGCGCTCCAGCCTGATCGGCCTGCCACAGGACCCCCTTGCCATCTCGCTTGGCAAGAAACGGCCCTATGTCGAAGCCGTGGTCTGGCTGTTCGTCGCCTGCGTCCTGCTCTTGCCGGCCGCATCGTTGCTGGCGACATCGCTGGTCAGGACCTACGGTCTGCCGCTCTCCCTCGACACGCTAACACTTGATAACTTCACGGAAGTGCTCTGGCGCCAATCGGTGACGTTGCGCGCTTTCGCGAATTCGACCTTCATTGCCGGCATTGCTGCCCTTGTCATTGCTGCAGTAAGCCTGTTGCTCGCCTATTTTCTTTCGCACAGGAAAAAGACACATCGACGTTGGGCCGGTTTTGCCCTTAGCCAGTCGGAAATTGCATTTGCCGTGCCCGGCCTGGTGATGTCCATCGCCTTCATTCTCGCCTTCATAAGGCCCCTGCCGATCCTGAACGTTTCACTCTACGGCACCTTATGGATCATCCTGATCGCTTATATTTCCGTGTTCCTCGCGGTCGGTTTGAAACCGGTAGCTGCTGCGTTTCTCCAGATGGACGGGTCCCTGGAAGATGCCGCCAGGGTCTCCGGCGCCGGCTTTTTCCGCCGCATGCGCCGGATCTTCGCCCCGCTCGCGGCCCCTGCGGCCGCCTCGGGCGCCATTCTTGTTTTCCTGACGGCCTATAACGAAGTCACCGTGTCCGCGCTGCTCTGGTCAACCGGAAACGAGACCATCGGCACTACGATTTTCAACTACGAAGACGGTGGCTACACCACACTCGCAGCCGCCATGTCCGCCGTCGTGGTCGCGGCAACGATCGTCATCATGCTGGCCATGAACGCTCTGGCAAAGCGTGTGCCCGCCGGAACCATCCCCTGGAAGGACTGACGCAAAACAATCCAAGGCCCTCGCAATAGTCACCTCGGCCGTCCCATGGCGTGGCTTCGATGACAATGTGAGCAGCAAAATCAGTGCACCAGGCTGGCACTAATCCGGCAACACCCAGCCGCGCAAAATGGAAAGCCGCAAACTCTCTCCTGTCTCGGCCTGGCGGTGCAGTGTCATCATGAGCGGATCGTCAAGACCATCCACTGTCACGAACACATCCCAGGCACCGCCACGATAGATGGTTCGCTGCACGGTGCCTGCGAACCCCGAGCGGTCCGTTTCGAGCACAAGATGCTCCGGCCGAAGCAGCAGCGTTGCCGACCCGGATTGGGTTCCAATCGGGCAATCCACGTCCACTGAATTGCGACCGAAGCGTATTGTTGCCTGCTCACCACTGACATCTTCAACCGTCACCGGCACCAGAGTGCTGCGGCCGATAAATCCTGCAACGCGCCTTGACGACGGCCGGCGGTAAATCCGGTCCGGCTCGTCGACCTGCAGGATTTCACCGTCCCACATAACTGCAACCTGGTCTGCCAACGCCATCGCCTCGCGCTGGTCGTGCGTGATGAACAGTGTCGTCGCCCCGCTTGCCTTGTGAAACCTTGACAGTTCCTCTTCCATGGCACCGCGCAAATGCGGATCGAGATTGGCCAGCGGTTCGTCCATCAAGACCGTGTCCGCTCCCTGCGCCAGACATCTTGCAAGTGCAACGCGCTGACGCTGCCCGCCGGAAAGTTCAGCAGGCTTGCGATTGCGATAAGGCGTGAGGTCGACTGTCTCAAGACATTCCGCCACACGCGCCGATACGTCGGACCTGGATTTGCCGGCAGTCTCGAGAGGAAACGCGACGTTCGCCGCAACGCTCATATGCGGCCAAAGGGCGTAGGACTGAAACACAACACCGACGCTCCGGTCTTCCGGCGGTACGTGAAACCCGTTGCCCGCGACAGGCACGCCCCCCAGCGTGATCTCACCTGCATCGACCGGTTCAAGCCCGGCAATAGCCCGAAGCAGAGTGGACTTGCCGCAACCTGATGGGCCGAGAACCACAAAGAACGTCCCGTCGTCGATCGACAACGAAACTTTGTTCAAAGCCAGGTGCGCGCCGAATGATTTGGAAACGGAAGCAACGGAAATGGACATGTCACCCGTTAACCTCCCCCTGTGACAAGTCAATTACATCGCAAGAACTGCCGAGGTGTTATTTTACCCGCAGCCTTAACAGCAGATCCACTTCTTCTTCCAGGGCACGCCCATAGGCGCGAGCCGCCGGAGCGTTGATCTCGCCCAAGGTTTCATGCCTGAACAAGCAATATGCGGCAAGCCGCCAGTGGTAGGCGCTGCGCTCTTCCACAAACCGTTCAGCCGTTTCCTGGTTTGGATAGTGTTTCAGGAACATATCTTCCGCGTAGGCGACAAGCGGATGCAGGCCATAGAGCCTCAGGAGCCCGGGCGAAACGAACCCGGCCAGATCTTCCACCGGATCACCGTAACCTGCGAACTGCCAGTCGATCAGCCGCGCGCCGTCAGCAGTCGCCTGAATGGTTCCAAGGCAAAAGCTGCGGTGAACGAGGGTTCGCTGGATAGCACGCCGCTTGATCGCATCATCCTGTGGCCGCAGCCGTTTGAGGTTGACGGCTTTCCGGCTGTCGGGGATGGCCGCCAGCATGGCGTCCCCCCGCTCCAGAACTTCGTGGTATCCGGCCGGGACAGTCTGGTGCCCGGGCACCGGTTCTTTCAGTGCTGCAATTCGACCGATCAAATCTGCCGCTTCGCCGACGTCGATTTCGTCATTCACCGGNGGGGCGTAGCCATAGACGAGCAGCGGTGTTCCGGCGGGACTTTGTGAATAGGTCTCAAGCTCGGGTGCCAGATCGTAGCGNGCGAGAAAATTCAAAGCCTCGGCTTCCTGATCCGGCAGCGTCGGGTAGAGCGGATTGTCCTCGTTATCGGGGAAAAACTCCTTGATGACGAAAATACGCTCCGGCGTATCAAGGCGCCAGAACCGGCTGGTGTAGTTGACCGGCAACGGTCGCAATCGTGCCGTGCTCCAGTCCGTCACCGGAAGAAGGTTTTCCAGAAACGCCAGCAGGTCTGTATCTGAAAGCTGTTCGCTCACGCCGGGCCGGTCCGTGTTGTCTTCGATAAATCTCTGATCGCCTTGATGATACCGTTCGTCAAGTCGAAGTTTCAAAGAGCCGTTTTCAAACACGATTCCAGACAGGCGACATGTCGGAGTTGAAGCACTTGCCGTCGCTCTCAGACTGCCCGCAAAAATCGCCTCCTCCGCTACAGTCATCGGACAAGCGCAGATGAGACGTCTGCCGGCGGGCCGGACATTGACCCGTCCTACACATCAAACCTGGCGGATCGGATGATAGCTGACCCTGAAACAGCATCCTTGAATGAATCGGCACCGGCAAGGCGTGGGCGGCGGCGCAGAGGTGGCGGCGAAAAGTCGGCGCGTGATCTCTTCCCGCAAAAGCCCTTCCGGCAGCCCCGGCACATTTTCAAACCGCTGGACGCCATATCGCAGGACGAACTCGAAGCAATCCATGACGCCTCGCTGCGCGTGCTCGAGGAAATCGGTATTGATTTCCTTCATGAAGAAGCCAAGGCGATGCTCAAGGAAGCCGGCGCTGAGGTAACCCCTGGTGAAGACCGGGTGCGCATGGACCGTGCGATGGTGGAGGACCTGATCTCCAAGGCGCCGTCCGAATTCACGCTTCATGCGCGAAACCCCAACCACAACCTTCACATCGGCGGCGACGCGATCGTCTTTTCCTGTGTTGCCAGCACGCCCAATGTCGTTGACCGTGAGGGTGGCCGCCGTCCAGGAAACCAGGAAGACTTCCGCAAGCTTCTGAAACTCGGACAGTTCTTCAATATTATCCACGCACCGCTCGGATACCCTGTTGAACCCGTCGATCTGCACGCTTCCATTCGACACCTCGACTGCATCGCCGACGCCGCCAGGCTCACCGACAAGGCGTTGCACCTTTATTCGCTCGGCAAAGAGCGCAATCTGGATGGCATCGAACTCGCTAGGATCGCCAACGGACTGACGCCCGAAGAACTGATTGACAAGCCCGTCACCTTGACGGTGATCAACACCTCTTCGCCGCTTCGCCTCGACACGCCGATGCTGCAGGGGTTGATCGAGATGGCAAAGGCCGGGCAGGTCTCTGTTGTTACACCGTTCACGCTGGCAGGTGCCATGGCGCCGGTCACGATCGCGGGTGCCCTGACACTGCAAAATGCCGAGGCGCTTGCAGGCATAGCCTTTGCACAACTGGTGCGCCCGGGCGCGCCGGTCATCTATGGCGGCTTTACCTCCAATGTCGACATGAAGTCAGGCGCACCGGCATTCGGAACACCTGAATACATGAAAGCTGCTCTGGTGAGCGGGCAGCTCGCCAGGCGCTATAACCTTCCCTTCAGAACGTCTGGCGTCTGTGCGGCGAACACGGTCGACTACCAGGCGGCACTCGAGACCACCTTGTCGCAATGGGGCGCAATCAATGGCGGCGGAAACCTCATCAAACATGCGGCCGGCTGGCTCGAAGGTGGTTTGAGCGCGGGATTTGAGAAGTTCATCGCCGATATCGACCTTTTGCAAAAGATTGCCGAGTACCTCACGCCTCTGGACGTTTCGGAGGCATCGCTGGCCGTCGATGCGATCAAGGATGTTGGTCCGGCCGGCCACTTCTTCGGAACAGAACACACCCAGGCGCGCTACAAGGATGCGTTCTACCCGCCGATCGTTTCGGACTGGCGCAATTACGAAACCTGGGCGGAGGCTGGCAGCCCGATCGCCTATGACAAGGCCAACATGCTCTACAAGAAGGCGCTAGAAGCCTATGAGCAGCCGCCGCTCGATCCGGCCATCGACGAGGAGATCTCAGCCTTCGTCGACCGGCGCAAGGCCGAGGGTGGCGTTCCAACCGATTTCTGATCCATGAAGTTCAAGTCCCGCCGGCACTGTGCGGGCAGTCCGGAGTAATCGCATGAAGACCCACACTCAGGTCGTTGTCATCGGTGGCGGCGTCGTTGGCTGCAGTGTCCTTTATCACCTGACCAAACTCGGCTGGACCGATGTCACTTTGGTTGAACGCGACGAACTGACGTCCGGATCCTCCTGGCACGCGGCAGGTGGCTTCCATACGCTCAACGGCGATCCGAACGTTGCCCAGCTGCAGAGCTACACCGTTGATCTCTACAAGGAACTTGAAGAGATCTCCGGACAGTCCTGCAGCCTGCACCTGACCGGTGGCGTCATGCTGGCCGACACGCCGGAGCGCATGGACTTTCTGCGTCTTGCGCAGGCCAAGGGGCGCTACCTGGGCATGGATCTGGAACTGATCTCCGTTGCAGAAGCAAAGACCATGTTCCCGATGCTGGATGAAAAGCACTTCATCGGGGCGCTCTGGGACCCGATCGAAGGTCATCTCGATCCATCGGGGACAACCCATGCCTATGCCAAGGCTGCGCGCGTGAACGGCGCAACCGTCTACCGGCACACCAAGGTTGAAGAGCTTGTCCAGACGCCGGACGGCACGTGGGACGTGATCACCAACAAGGGCACGATACGGGCGGAGCATGTCGTCAATGCGGGCGGACTTTGGGCGCGCGAATGCGGACGCATGGTCGGGCTTGAATTGCCGATCCTCGCGATGGAGCACATGTACCTGCTCACAGACGAGATGCCAGAAGTGGTTGCTCACAACGAAGCCACCGGCAAGGAGCTGATCGGCATCCTCGACTTCGGCGGTGAGATCTACACCCGCCAGGAGGGCAAGGGCATGCTGCTCGGCACGTATGAGCAGAACTGCCGTCCCTGGAGCCCGCGCGAAACCCCGTGGGACTTCGGCCATGAACTTCTGGCGCCGGATCTCGACCGCATCGCACCGGAACTTGAGGTCGGTTTCGAGCATTTCCCGGCGCTGCAAAATGCCGGCATCAAGCAGATCATCAATGGCCCCTTCACCTTCGCTCCGGACGGCAATCCGCTGGTCGGCCCGGTCAGAGGCCTTCAGAACTACTGGGTTGCCTGCGGCGTGATGGCCGGGTTCAGTCAGGGTGGCGGCGTGGGCCTCACCCTTGCCAACTGGATGATCAACGGCGATCCCGGTTACGACATCTGGGGCATGGATGTTGCCCGCTACGGCGACTGGGCGACCCTTTCCTACACGAACGCCAAGGTGCGGGAAAATTACCGCCGCCGCTTCCGCATCCGCTTTCCGAACGAGGAACTTCCCGCAGCCCGGCCGCATCAGACCACCCCACTCTATGATCGCATGCTGGCGCAAGGTGCGGTCATGGGCGACAGCTGGGCTCTTGAAACTCCGCTCTGGTTTGCTCCCGACGGCGTCGAAGCAAAGGATATTTTTTCCTTCCACCGGTCCAACGATTTCGAGCATGTCGGTGCCGAATGCCGCGCCGTGCGCGAAAGCGTCGGTATCACCGAGATCGCCAATTTCGCAAAATATGAGATCAGCGGGCCGGGCGCCGAAGACTACCTGTCCCTCTTGATGACCAACACCATGCCCAAGGTGGGCCGCATCGTGCTGACGCCGATGCTGAACGAGAACGGCAAGCTGATCGGCGATTTCACGATCGCGCGTGCAGCGGACGAAAAGTTCTACATGTTCGGTTCGTCCCAGGCCGAGATCTATCACATGCGCTGGTTCGAAAAGCACCTGCCGAAGGACGGCTCGGTCACCTTGAGGGCCATCAATCTCGGTTGGGTCGGCCTCTCCATTGCCGGCCCCAATGCCCGCGAAGTCCTGCAGAAGGTCACCGGCGAGGACGTTTCGAACGAAGCATTTCGTTTCATGGACTTCCGCAAAATGGATGTTGCCTCTGCGCCGTGCAAGGTCAACCGGATCACCTACACGGGTGATCTTGGCTATGAGATCTGGATGACGCCGGAATATGAGCGTCAGGTCTACGACGCATTGATGGACGCCGGTTCCGAATTCAACATCCGGAACTTCGGCATGCGGGCCCTGCTCTGCATGCGTCTTGAAAAGAATTTCGGCACCTGGTTCCGCGAATTCCGCCCGATCTACGGGCCTTACGAGGCCGATCTCGGCCGCTTCGTCAAGCTGACCAAGAACCGCTTCATCGGGCTGGAGGCTGCCCGCAAGGAGTTCGAAGACGGTCCGAAGCGCCAGCGTGTGAGCTTCGACGTCAAGGCATCTGACGCCGATGTCATGGGCGATGAACCGATCTTCCATGACGGCAAGGTCATCGGGTGGATCACGTCCGGCGGGTATGCCCATTACGTCGGGAAGTCGCTCGCCCAGGGCTACGTCCCATCCGAATTCGCGAGCGAAACGGCAGAAGACGCCTTTGAGATCGAGATCCTGGGCGAGTTGTGCAAGGCAACCATCCTTACCGAACCGCCGTTCGATCCCAAAGCGGAACGCATGCGCATGTAACGTTTTCAATTGCAAATTCAGCCGGCGCAGGAGGAGGCGTAGGCGTTCATGAATACCGAACACTTTGGCCGCCACAGGCGGAAGATCATGCCGGCAGTGCTGCCCGCTCATCCCGGCGAGCGTGCAGGCTACGAAGCACTGTCGGCCTATGCCAGCGAAAAGGCGACGGCGCTGAACCGTCATGTGCTCGGCTATGGCGAGTTCGTGGAAGGGGAATGGGCGGCGCTCGGTCTGGACGCCCCCAATCTGGAGACCATCCGCAACTACCGGCTAAACCGCATTCGCGCGCAGCTCGAAAAGCGTGATTTGAGTGCTGCGATCCTGTGCGACCCGCTCAATGTGCGCTACGCCACCGACGCAACCAACATGCAGGTCTGGTCGACCCATAACGCCGTTCGCTACACCTTTGTTGCGCTGGAAGGTCCGGTCGTCGCCTTCGACTTTCACAATTGCGAACACCTGTCGGCCCATAATCTCCTCGTTGACGAAATGCGCCACGGGATTCCCTGGTTCTACTTCGAGGCCGGGCCCCGATCCAACGAACTCGCTCTCAAATGGGCGGATGAGCTCGCAGACCTGGTCAAGACCTATGGCGGCGGCAATCACCGCATTGCGCTCGACAAGGCCCGGCGCGAAGGCGTGGCTGCACTCGAAGCCCACGGCATCACGCTCCATGACGGCGAAGAGGTTATGGAACTGGCGCGCGCCATCAAGTGCCCCGACGAAATCAAGGCGATGCGCCGCTCTATCGCGTCCTGCGAAGCTGCCATGCGCGAGATGGAAGAAGCACTCGTTCCCGGAATGACCGAGTGGGACCTCTGGTCTCTGCTTCATGCTGGCAATATCCGCCGGGGCGGCGAATGGATCGAGACGCATCTGCTCGCGTCCGGTCCGCGCACGAACCCCTGGTTCCAGGAAGCCTCGGCAAGGGTTGTCGAAGCGGGTGATCTGGTCGCTTTCGACACCGATCTTGTGGGCCCCTACGGCATGTGCTGCGACATTTCCCGCACCTGGCTATGCGGCGACGGTCAACCCACCAACGAACAGCGCTCGCTTTACCAGATGGCTTATGAGCAGATCGAGGCCAATATCGCGCTCCTCGCGCCCGGGCGGTCATTCAGGGACCTCTCCCACAACGGCGCCAGCCTTCCGGAAGACTACCTTGCCAACCGGTATTCGGTTCTCTTCCATGGGGTGGGTCTATGCGATGAATACCCTGCCGTCCCCTATCCGTCGGATTGGGCGAGCGGCGGCTATGACGGTACGCTTGAGCCGGGCATGGTTGTCTGTGTGGAAAGTTATGTCGGCCGGCACGGTGGCCATGAAGGTGTGAAGCTGGAAGAACAGCTTCTGATCACCGAGACGGGTTTTGAGCGTCTCAGCACCTATCCCTATGACGACAGGTTGATGGGCCGTCCACGCTGACGGCCCAATCCCGAGCCGTTTATCTAAGCCTGATGACCTTAGCGCCCAGGCCGCGGATGTAATCGTCCTGGGTAAAGACGACGACGTTGGTCTCCCGAACCGTCGTTTCCTTCAACTCAAGCGGTGTTTTGCCTTCCGGATTGACCACAACCTTGCGGGTCGGTGGCAGGCCGCGGAACACCAGTACGCCGGCCTCCTTGGTGACGATCGCGCCATAGGGCTCATCATGGATGATACGGATGGTCCCGCTCTCGGCATAGGCTGCTGAGCCCAGAACAGCGACGAGACCGGCGCTGGCAACCAATGATTTCAAAACCGTTTTCATGTCGCACTCACTGTTAACTATTGGTTTACCTAGAATCGTAACCCTTCGTTAACTTTTGCGCCAGTGTTTCAGCCAAATTCACCAGAAAAGACCCTGCTCAAAGAAGAATATCGTTAACGTATGTCTTAAAATGAGACACTTTTGAACTTGGTCGCTGGCTGAGAAAACTTTTTACCTCGAGATTCGATATTGGCGACGGTGCCGGCAGAGCTATGCCAGGATCGGATAGCCTTGACGTTCGGCTTCCTGTTCCATCAGCAGAATATCTGCGTAGTCGTTCAAAGTCGGCCGGGAAAAGCCACAAATGCCAAGCCGGTCTCGGCAATCGGCCGTGAGCGGGCTATGGAAGACCCTTTCGACGGCATCTGCGATTTTGCTCGTATCTTCCTGCGAAAACCGCAGGGACGTGATCAGTGGCAACCCGGTCGCCGAAGCCGTCTGTCCGATTGGTCTCAGCGAAGCCGTCAGGTCCGGCAGTTCGTTTTTGGCAAGGTGCCAGCACACAGCGTCGACACTTGCAATGTCCGCTCTGCCCTCAGCGACCGCTTTCATCGATTGAAGATGGCTGCCGCTCTTCAGAACTTCGGAGAAAAACGGCGCACCACCGGCCAGCGGCGCGATGGCATGGCGGAACGCATTCATGCCGGATTGGCTGTCGCTGCCATTGTAAGCAGCACGCTGGCCGCGCAGGTCGGCCAGCGTCTTGAAAGAGCTTTCGCCAGCGACAACAAGTTGACTGCAATAGCGGCCGCCGATACAGCCCTCAGCAGCGTAATGCGGCACGCCGACAAGGCGCACCAGACCTCTTAAGCCATGTGTCAGCGGGTAGCCGCAGGTCTGGGTGAGGAGCACGCCGGGCTCGTCCCACATGGACGGCGCATCAATCTCCTCCTGCCATGGTTTCAGGTTTGCCGGGTCGAGGTCGAGGCAATCAATCAGCGCGGTCTGAAGCGCCAACTCCAGTTCAGCGGTCGCAGCACGAACCTCCGGCCAGTCATACATCGGCAAGCGGACCGGATGAAACATGCGACGGCTCAAGAAGACGCAGCCTCATCTGCGGAGCGGCGCTTCAAGGGATGTGGAACCGGCTCCTTGACCTTGAACAGATAGCTTCTGGCAAGTTGAAGGTAGCTGGAAAAGACATACCCTTCGTTCCGGCGGTGCCAGTCTTCCTTTGCCGACCGGTACATTTTTGGCAACTCATACCAGGCTGCGCGCGGGTGGGCATGGTGCACAACATGAAGATTGTTGTTCAAAAACAGCAAAGAAAAGATCGGACAGAACTCCACAATGATCGATCTTGCCTCCGCATTCTCATGCGCGCGGTGCTCAGCGTAGGTGCGCAGCATCAAGAGGCTCATCGCCGGATAGGAAACGCACAGCAGATAAAGCCAGACCGGCATGCCGCCGACAAGGGTCATGTAGCAAACCACCGGAACCGCCCCGACGAGGTGATGCAGCCAGGCACGCATGACAGCTTTGTCGCCCGCCGCGATCATGCGTATCTCCGCGCCAAGGAACCCGATCATCGACACAAGCGGACCAAGGAGCAGCCGCCCGAGCAAGGTGTTGTTCATTGTGAGGACAAACTGCAGACCTGCCGGCAACTTCTTCCAGTCAGCCCAGGCAAGATAGAACGTTTCCGGGTCGTCGTAAGGGTCGGTAAGACGGTCATTGTTATGGTGCCGCAGATGCAGCGACTTGAACCGGCGGTAAGGTATGAACAGCCCGAGCGAGCAATAGACCAGCGCTTCGTTCACGGCTGGATTGCGTGTCGGATGTCCGTGCAACACTTCATGCTGCAGTGACGATTGCAGCGTGACCACGATCGCCGCCAACGGGCATACGATCCAAGGGCCAAGCCCGGAATAATTTCCGATTAACAGCATCCACATCGCCGCCGCGGCCACTAACAGAGCCAGCGTCGGCCACTCGCGAAAAAAAGCGCGCGGCACATTTCACTCCAAATTGTTGAAAGAACCGGACTATCCGGCAACCCCTGAAACAGGTTGCCTGCAGAAATCCGGATGTGCAATTTGAGAGTATGGAACAAACTCCGCAAACTTTCAAAAACTCCGCAGTCGGTTAATTAAATTCCTCTCTTGGTGAAAATTTTCACGATTTTTGCCTTTTTCGAACGGCACAGCGAGCAACGTCAACCCCGGCAAACGGTCCCGACTATCGAACAAAAGGCAAACATTGACGAGGCGACGGCGTCATTCTTCCTTGGCGGAATCAGACAAATCAGGGTAAGCAACCGGGTCCGCAATTTTCTGGAGCAATCCGGTGACCTGGTCCCCTCAGCAAGATGAAGCCCTGAAGGAAGCAGCCGCCTGGCTGAAACGGGGCGACCGCCAGGTCTTCCGCCTGTTTGGCTATGCCGGAACCGGCAAAACGACGCTCGCGCGGCATCTGGCGGAAGACATAGACGGCGACGTCTGCTTCGGAGCCTTTACCGGAAAGGCGGCCCACGTCCTGCGCCAGAAAGGCTGCGAGGATGCCGGCACCATTCATTCGCTGATCTATCGTCCACGCTCGGCCAAGGAAGAAGAGGAGCTGGACGACGATGACGACGACGCCGGACCGCAATTTGCAATCAAGAGGGACAGCGCCGCGGCAACCGCCAGGCTGATCGTCATTGACGAGTGTTCCATGGTCGACGAGGAACTCGGCAAGGACCTCCTGTCCTTTGGCACACCCGTTCTGGTGCTCGGCGACCCGGCCCAGCTCCCCCCGGTCAAGGGCGGCGGTTACTTTACAGAGGCCGAACCGGACGTGATGCTGACGGAAGTTCACCGGCAGGCGCAGGACAATCCGATTGTGAGAATGTCCATGACCATAAGGGACGGCGGCAAGCTCGACTACGGCACATTCGGCGAAAGCAGGGTTATTCATCGCCGCGAGATCGACAAGGACCAGATCCTCTCAAGCGATCAGGTTCTGGTGGGCACGAACAAAACCCGACGCCTTTACAACGGCAGGATCCGGGAACTGAAGGATTTTTCCACGCCGATGCCGGCTGTCGGAGACAAGCTCGTCTGCCTGCGCAACGACAAGACCAAGGGGCTGCTGAACGGCGGCTTGTGGACCGTGAAACGTCTCCGACAACCGCGCGGAAACACGCTTCGCTTCGACGTCGTGTCGGAAGAGGACATTGCCAGGACGACGGTCAAGGTAAAGGTTCTGCCGGCGATGTTCGAAGATGGCGCGGAGAGCATCCCTTATGCAATCCGGCGCAAGGCGGACGAATTCGACTATGGTTACGCCCTGACGGTGCACAAGGCACAGGGGTCACAATGGGATGACGTCATTCTGTTCGATGAAAGCTGGGCCTTCCGCGAGCACAAAAGCCGATGGCTCTACACCGCTGTTACGCGTGCCGCCGAGCGGATCACTGTCGTAAGGTAGGCGTGCTCAGATCAAGGCCGTCAAACACCCGGTCCGGTTCACTGACCGGCAGCGCGCGCAACCCCGTTTCGATGAAGGTCTTCAGGTCAGGCTCTGAAATACCGCTGCGGCCCAGCATCGCGATCGCCGAAAACTGACCGTCCAGAAACGTGGCAGCGCGGTCGATGTCGGTGTCGACGGGCATTTCACCGGCAGCCACCGCCTTGATCAGACGCTCGCGGATCGCTGCAAACCGGGACTCGCGCAGTCCGTTGACCACCTCCTGATGGCGCTCCGAGCCATAAGTACAGTCGACAATGGCGTTCACAAGAAAACAGCCTGAAGGCGTATTTCTGTCGAGCGTCAGGTCCGCGATCGCGCCGAGGAAGTCACGGAAGTCTTCAATGACATGCTTGCCGGCTGCCTGGAGTTGCGCAAAAACCGGTCCGCCATATGTTTCGAAGTAATGCAGCAGAGCCTTTTCGAAAAGGGCTTCCTTGTCGCCGAATGCGGCGTATAGGCCCGGCTTTGCCATACCGGACACGTCGGAAAGATCGTTCATGGATGTGCCGGCATATCCGTTTTGCCAGAAGGCAACCATGACGGACTGCAGGGCGTCCTTGGTGTCAACTTTCCTCGGCCGTCCACGTGCCATCCCTCTGCACTCCCTCTAACAACTTCGTCGTGGGACCGGAACTGGCAGCACCTTCGGCCAGCGGATCCAATGGTTGCGAAACAGTTAACTCGATCATGACAATTTGGCGAAAGGATAACGTCAAATGCGCAATGCAGGATACGTATTTTTTTGCAGTTCGTTCAACATGCAGTCAAAAAACAATCAGAAAGTGTACGTTGATTGCGCTTTTGAACAAGATTGTACCACGAAGGCGAAAGATTGGACGGCGCCTCTGCTGTCCAGCGACCCGTCCCCGCGTTCACATTCACCCCGGCAAATACCCGCAACCTAAGACGCTCCGACGTGTCATTGCACAGTGGCATCTCTCTGCTACCCTTTTCAGCACTACCGCTTTAAGAAGGAGCACGGACATGACGGTCAACGAAGTGATCTCGGCAGACGAGGGATTTTTCGGGGCATTGAACCGAATGTTCACCGGCGACGTTGCGCAGATGTTATCCCTGTGGTCGCACTCGGAAGATACGGTTTACATGGGTCCGAACCACAAGGTTCTGGTTGGCTGGTCGAACATTCGGCCCTCCTGGGAGTTTCAGGGCGGTTTGAAAATGGGGGGTGAGATTAAAGTCACCGAACGCCATGTCACCCAATCGCCGGAACTTGCCGTGGTTCACCATGTCGCCGAGGCGACCCATCTGGCAAATGCCGGCGAAGGCGCTCTGAGCCTTCGCGGCACAAATGTCTTCCGTCTGGAAGAAGGTGCCTGGAAACTGATTGCCCATCATTCGGATCCCATTCCCTTCCTGGACGGGACAAACTGACCGGAACTGTGGGAAGCCACCCGGATCGGCTTGACCGTGAACCTTGGTGGAATTAGCTGGTGGGCGCGTATGATCGCACGCCCGCGTTGACCTGCGTTTTGTCTTTCACCATTCACTGTTCAAGTCTGAAGCCTGATAAGACTTTGAAAAACAGGCAACAAAAGAAAAAGAGATCGCCATATTCCACGCTCAATTGAAACCGAATATCCTGCTTCCCTGAAAGCCTGTCGCGCCTGAGAGTATCTGCATTCATGACCACCCACCCGACCACCGACGCCGTGTCTGCGGCCCCGAACCTTGCTCATTCAGCGGATACGGCCCTTCGCATTTCCCACCGGATCGCAGACGAAATCGGATGCAAGGCGGGCCAGGTGAACGCGGCGGTACAGCTCCTGGATGAAGGATCGACTGTTCCCTTCATCGCCCGGTACCGCAAGGAGGCCACGGGAGGCCTCGACGACAGCCAGTTGCGCAAACTGGAAGAACGGCTGATCTATCTGCGCGAACTGGAGGACAGACGTGTCGCGATCACCAAATCGATCGACGAGCAAGGCAAGCTCACGGACGGATTGAGCAAGGATATCCAGGCGGCGGAAACGAAATCGCAGCTTGAGGACATCTACCTGCCGTACAAGAAGAAGCGGCGCACGAAGGCCCAGATCGCACGCGAAGCGGGTCTTGAGCCGCTTGCGGATCTCCTTCTTCAAGATCCTTCTAGAACACCGGAGACAGAGGCCGGCAGTTACGTGGATGACAGCAAGGGAGTAGCCGATACAAAGGCTGCGCTCGACGGAGCCCGTCAGATCCTGATGGAACGCTTTGCGGAAAATGCCGAACTGGTCGGCCGACTGCGCCGCTATGTTGAGGATCGCGGTGTCGTTCAATCGAAGCTGATCGACGGAATGGCGGACAAGGGAGCGAAATTCGCCGACTATTTCGATTATTCCGAAAAATGGTCGAAGATCCCGAGCCACCGCGCCCTTGCGCTTTTCCGGGGACGGAATGAAGGCATCCTCTCTGTCGATCTGACCGTGGACGCCGATGACGTCTCGCCCGTTCTGCCGGCCGTAAAAATGGTTGCCGACACCTATGGGATCGCCGACCGAGGCCGCCCGGCAGACAAATGGCTGATGGATGTCGCCCGTTTTGCCTGGAAGGTGAAGCTCGCCCTTCACCTGGAACTCGACCTGATGGGTGTTCTGCGCGACAAGGCCGAGGAAGAGGCGATCCAGGTCTTTGCCAGGAACCTGAAGGATCTGCTTCTGGCAGCACCCGCTGGCGCCACGTCGACCCTCGGTCTTGATCCTGGTATCCGCACCGGGGTGAAAGTTGCCGTCGTTGACGACACCGGCAAGCTGGTCGACACCGCCACGATCTACCCGTTCCAGCCGCGCAACGACATTTCCGGCTCAAGGGCCGCTCTGCTGGCGCTGATTGCGAAACACAAGGTCGGCCTGATCGCCATCGGTAACGGCACCGCAAGCCGGGAGACCGACAAGCTTGCCGGCGATGTGCTCTCCGACATTCCACCGGCGCAGCGTCCGGTGAAGGTGATCGTCAACGAAGCGGGCGCTTCAGTCTATTCGGCTTCCGAACTGGCGGCGAAGGAAATGCCGGACATCGATGTCTCCTTGCGCGGCGCTGCTTCAATTGCCCGCCGGCTGCAGGACCCGCTGGCCGAGCTCGTCAAGATCGAGCCGAAATCCATCGGTGTCGGCCAGTACCAGCATGACGTCAACCAGACCAAACTCGCGCGCGCACTCGACGCTGTTGTCGAGGATGCCGTGAATGCGGTTGGTGTCGATCTCAACACCGCCTCTCCCGCCCTCCTCTCGCGGATATCAGGTCTTTCCGACAGTCTCGCGAACGCGGTCGTCGAGCACAGGGATTCCATCGGGCGCTTCGAAAAACGGTCACAGCTGAAAGACGTGCCGAGACTGGGAGCAAAGGCATTTGAACTTTGCGCCGGTTTCCTGCGCATCAATGACGGCAAGGAACCGCTCGATGCCTCTTCGGTGCACCCGGAAGCCTATCCGCTCGCAAAGCGAATCGTGAAAGCCTGCGGGCGCGATGTACGCCAGCTCATGGGTGACGCCTCCGTGCTCAAGGGACTGGATCCGTCGGAATTCACCGACGAGAAATTCGGCCTTCCGACGGTGAAGGACATTCTGTCGGAGTTGGAAAAACCGGGCCGTGACCCGCGCCCGGAATTCAAGACCGCCGCCCTTCAAGACGGCGTTGAAGAAATCTCGGATCTGAAACCGGGCATGAAGCTCGAGGGAACCGTCACCAACGTCACCAATTTCGGCGCCTTTGTCGATGTCGGCGTGCACCAGGACGGTCTTGTTCATGTCTCCCAGCTAGCCGACCGTTTCGTCGACGACCCGCACCAGGTGGTCAAGGCCGGTGACATCGTCAAGGTGACCATCCTGGACGTGGACGTGCCGCGCAAACGGATCTCCATGACCATGAAATCCCAGGCCGACTATCAGGGCCAGCGCGAGCGCTCGGAGCGGGACAGACCGGGCTCGGCGCCGCGCCACCAGGGATATCGCGGTCCCGGTGGCCGTGGCCCTGGCGGCCAGGGACCCGGCGGCAAGGGCGGCGCACCGAAAGGTTCCAGTGACGGCGGCGGCAACAATGCCATGGCAGCAGCGCTGGCGGCGGCGATGAACAAGAAGCGGAAGTAAGTTCACGCGAAAACGTCCGCCTCAGCTGCAGGAAGCTCGCCGCGCTCTTCGAGGTCTTTGAGATACGCCCGGCAGACAACCACCGAGAAAACCGCAAAGCTGTAGCCGACCAGCAGCTTCGCGATCAGCAAAACCAGCCCGCCGGGTATGTTCGGCGTTCCTGCAGGTGTGATCGGATCGGACCCGATGCCGATGTTTTCAAAGAAAATCAGGATCGCAAATCCGAGCGCAGCAATAAGGCCGCTTCCAAACAGAAGCCGGGGAATTATGTATCCTGCTTGTCGAAACGATCTGTTGACGGCGGTCCCGATCCCGGTGCTGACACCCAGCAGATGTGCAGGAAAGGCGGTTCCGAACAGATACATGGACAGAAAGGCAACACACATTCCAGCCAGCATGATTACGCCCAGATAAAAGTCTCGTGCCTGCACGCTGTCTTCAGCTACCGCCGATATACTGAAAATGAAAACCAGGGCGATCACGAACACCGGCAAATAGAACAGACAGGCATAGCGGATCAAGATCCCGGTATACTTCCTGCTTGTTTCCTTTGATTTTACATCCAGTCCCAGCAAGGTCGCACAGAGATAAAAGATGGTGGCCGCCTCGATAAACGCCCTTCCAATCGACAGTCCGGTCCCGAGGTCATACACCAAGCTAACGGTCTCAAGGACGAAGATCGCAGCGACCAATCCGAAAAAATACTTCCAGCAAGCGGCAATCGCCGCGAAGGCTTGCGAGAAAATATTTAGATCCGACCTCAAGACACACCTCTAAATTGTNTTTCGTGGTTCCCTTAAGCCATGCATCGAGTTTGAGTTCAACTGCGATCGTCAAAGACAGCCATATTGAAAAACAAACTGTTAATCGGCGCAGCGGGTGGCAGGCGCGAAAAGTGAGAACCGATTGAAATTGCCCGGATGCTACCCGGGCTCACGCACCTCAAAACCATTGAGCAGTTCAGTGACAGCGGCCATAAAGCCTGAAACATCCGACGGAAACAGTTCCGGATGGGTGCTGATCATGTACACAAACTCGCCGTGTTGCCACTCACACCGGGTGTAAGTCTGATGTTCAATGCACGGTTCCCGGGGCGCTGAGCCGCCATTGCTATTTTCAAAATCCACAGCCTTCCCGACCGCGATCAGTTTGTCTTTCGTCTTGTATCGGGGCTCAAGTTCCGGGAACGACACGCTCACCCAAAAGAGTTCGCCACCCGGTTCCGGGCTGCCGCTTGAGGGGGCGAAGTACCAGGGGATTTCGTGCCGCGTCTCCCCCAGCCAGTATGTCTGACGATAGTCGCCCTCGATACGTGGCAACCAGGGCAGCAATGTTGCGGCAACGATAAAAGCAATACCGGTGATGTAAGCCCGGTTCGCCAACGGTCGGCGCCAAAGCCAGAGCAGGAACAGTGTCACCGCAATGGGAATCGGCGCGAGAAGAGCAGCTTCTTTGACCACCCGAAGCGAGTCGCCCATTGCAGCCATCGGATGGAAAGAATAGGCGATTGAGTAATTGACAAACGTCCAGCCATTCCAGATGGCGGACAAGAGCGCTGCGAACCAGAACAGGGTTGGATACGGGATCATCGGCTTCAGTGTAGGATGCAGGCGGCACAACACAAGTCGGCCATCTGCGCCATTGGGTTACCGCGCTCAAGTGCGGGTGGGCAAACCATGTTCAAGCCGGAGCCCGGTTTCTTTTTCAAATGTGCTTTGAAGACCACGCAAAAAGGACGTTTCAGGCGCGGGACAAACAATCCTTTCTTTGTTTAGACAAGTGATATATCAAGCACACATCTAGTGTAGACAGGACACCCCGCAGTGTGACAGATGACTTGAGCCAATCCGCCCAAGCCTACAGGCAGCTGGAAGAAGCGATCGTGACGCTGAAGCTGAAGCCCGGTGAGGCCCTGACCGAGGTAGCCTTGGCGCAGCGCCTCGGCCTTGGGCGAACACCGATCCGCGAAGCGCTGCAGCGGCTCAGCCTGGAAGGGCTTTTGACGATCCGCCCGCGCCTTGGTGTCATTGTCGCGGAAATGAACCCCGCGGATTTCATCAAGGTGCTGGATGCGCGGCATGCACTGGAGCGTCTTGTTGCCGGCTCCGCTGCTCGGCTTGCCAGTCAGGAAGAACGCCGCACGCTTGAACGGATTGCCGAGGACATGCGCAATGCAGCCTCTATACCCGATGTCGAGGAGTACCTGCGTCTCGACAAGGCTTTCGATGACGTTGTCGCACTGGCTGCGTGCAATCCATTTGCGGCAAAGGCATTGGGGCCCTTGCAGACCCAAAGCCGGCGGTTCTGGTACCGGCACTTCGGCAGGGCGGATCTCAACCCGGCTGCCTGGAGCCACCTGGAAGTCATGCAGGCCATCGCCAACGGTGACGAGCAGGAGGCAATGGAACAGGTTGAAAACCTCATGCTCTATCTCCGCCGGCAGGCAACCGCGCTGCTGAGCGGTCCAAGATAAGGCCGGCTCTTCCGGGTATTGACGTGACTTCGCCACTCGTAAGATGCTGTGGTTGAACAGCTGATCAGCGGACGTGAAATGACCTATGTCGATATCTCGTTTGCCAACGAGGCTGACAAGGCGGCCATTGCAGACGCTATCGAAGACCGCTTGCTTCAGTCTCTGGCAAAGGAAAACACACAATCTTTGAATAAAGATTTTGTGCTGAAGGCAACCGACGAGAATGCCCGCTTGCTCGGCGGGCTGCGTGCAAGCACCTCATATCACTGGTTGCTGATCAAGACGCTTTGGGTGGAGGAGTCGGTCAGGGGGTCGGGCCTTGGAAGCCGCCTCGTCGAATTGGCCGAGATCGAAGCACGCCGTCTCGGGTGCCACGGCGCCTGGCTGGACACGTCAAATGAGGCCGCACACAAGTTCTATCTCGACCTCGGCTACAATGACTTCGGCGTTCTGGCGAACAGGCCGGACCAGGCATTGCCCGGCCACCGTCGCTGGTTCATGCAAAAGCACTTGTGAATCCTCGGCGGCAACGGACAAGCCCGGTGCACTCAGTCCGAGGATTTTTCAGACGTCAACAGCCAGGAAAAGAGCGCGAGCGCCAGAGCAGCTCCGATAAACTCGGCAACGATAAAGCCTGGCAGATCGATCGGTCGAATGCCGGCAAACGTGTCGGTGAAGGCCCGGGAAATGGCGACCGCCGGGTTGGCGAAAGACGTCGACGCGGTGAACCAGTAGGCGGCGGTGATGTAGAGCCCGACCAGCCAGGGCACCGCCGATTCCCGGAACCGGATGCCGGCCAGAATGGCGGCAAGCAATCCGAAGGTCGCAACCACTTCAGCCACCCATTGACCTGCCCCGGTACGCACGGTTGTCGACGCCTGAAGGACTGGCAGTTCGAACATCACATGCGCAATCAGCGAACCGCATATGCCGCCGAGGATCTGCGCGATGATGTAGCTCACGCCGACCGTGAAACTGAGATTGCGTTTCAGCCAGAAAACGAAGGTGACGGCCGGATTGAAGTGAGCCCCGGAGATAGGCCCGAGTATGGTGATCAGAACCACCAGGATCGCACCGGTCGGGATCGTATTCCCCAAAAGCGAAACGGCAACATCGTCCGACAGCCGGTCGGCCATGATACCGGATCCGACAACCGTGCCGACAAGCATCGCGGTTCCGAGCGCCTCGGCCACAAGGCGCCGGGACATGCTGAAGTCTGACATGAATTTATTCCTGTTTAGTCGGCAATGGCGCCGATGGCCGCCAGCCTGGTTTTGCCGTCTTCGGCACCAAATACGTCATCGCCAAGCGCCAGCATGCCGTTGATCCGGCGCTCCAGTCTGTCGTAGGCCAGATCGAATGCTTCTCCGCGTGTGGCCTCGTCGCCTTCCACGGAAGCTGGATCCGGAATGCCCCAGTGCACGACCATGGGGTGTCCCGGCCATACGGGGCAGGCCTCGCCGGCGGCGTTGTCGCAAACCGTGACGATGAGATCCATTTTCGGTGCATCAACACCTGCGAATTCTTCCCAACTCTTGGACCGGAAGCCTTCGGTTGGCAGGCCCCGCCGTTCCAGGCAGGACAGGGCATCGGGATTGACCGCTCCCCTGGGAGTCGACCCTGCAGAAAAGCTTGCGAATTTGCCCTGACCCAGGTGGCGAAACAGCGCCTCCCCCAAAACGGACCGGGCCGAATTCGCCGTGCATAAGACTAAGACATTACGCATTGTCTGGTTGCCCCCGCTTGAAGCTTCAATGAACTTCGGCTTTTGACTTTTTGCCGGACGCCAGGCTGGCGATCGGCGCGCACAGATCCGGATTTCCGCCGCAGCAGTCCTGCAGGAGATAGGTCACCAGGTACTGCATCGTGGTCAGATCCGCGCTGTAATGGATGGAACGCCCGTCGCGTTCAGCCTTTGCAAGACCGGAACGCGACAGGGCAGCCAAGTGGGTCGACAGGGTATTGGGGCGCACATTGAGAGCATCTGCTATTGCGCCAGCGGTCATGCCTTCTTTTCCCGCTTTCACCAGGAGGCGAAAAACGTCGAGGCGCGTTTCCTGACCGAGCGCCGCCAAAGCGTGCAATGCATCTTCTTTTTCCATAATTCGATAATACTCGAATTAACGAATAATGCAATGCAAACAAAACTGAAAATCTCCGTGCTGGAACGTCAGACTTCGCGGTAGGCGAACAGGGCGTAGACAAATGCGAGTGCAATCAGAAGTGCTGCAAGACCCAGCACGCCCTGGTACCCGGCAACGGCAAACGCAGCGCTCGAGGCCGAAAGGCCGACCGTCCCGCCGATCATCTGGGACGCCATGGCGATGCCGCTTCCCTGCCCGTGTTTGTATTCCGGCAGCGACCCCATGATCGCCGCTCGGCTCGGCACGAACAGAAACGGGAACGCGGCACCGGCAACCAGAAGGCCGGGCGCAAAGATGAAGGCGTTGTTCAACGGCGTGGTGAAAAAGAGCCAAAGCAGGCAGGAAAACAAAAGCACGAGACCGAAAAAGGCGAGCTTGCGCGGATGGACCTTACCCACCAGGCGGCCGCAATAAGCTGCCACAAACGGTTGCGGGATCGGCGTCAGCATGACCAGGAGCCCCGCGGCAATGGCACTCAGTTTCAGCTCCGTCTGGGCATAAAGGGCGACAAAGACAAAGATCGGCATTTTCGCGTATTGCGCCATGAACAGGTTCACATTGCTTGCTGAAAATACCGGATTTGCAAACAGATCCACTTCGATCAGAGGTGTCGCAATCGTCGTCTCGTACCAACAGAAAATACCCAGCAGGACAAATCCCAGCACCAGAAACAGCCATGTCGCCAGACTGTGCCATCCCCAGTCGTCGGCCTCCATGAGTGCAAATACCAGACAGAACATTCCGCTCGCGATCAGCACCAGCCCGGTCCAGTCGATCCGGCGTCCGGGCGGGTGCTCGACGTCGCGCCATGTCATCGTGACGACGAACCCTATGCCGACCACGAGAAAGGGATTGATCCAGAAAATCCAGCGCCATGTCAGCAAATCGGTAAAGAGCCCCCCGACCAGCGGACCGAGCGACAGGAAAATCGTCCCGACTGACCCGGAAACCGCAAGCGCGGTGCCGTGCTGCTCTTTCGGAAAGGTCATGGTCACCATTGCCATGAATAGCGGAAACATGACTGCAGAGCCGAGCCCCTGGAGCGCCCGCGCTATGATGAGGACTTCTCCTGTTGGCGCAAATCCGCAAATAACGGAGAAGACACCGAAGCAGCCGAGCCCGAGAAGAAACATGCGCAGAACGCCGAACAGGTCGCCCAGCTTGCCACCAACCGCGACGAAACAGGCCAGCGTCAGAAGATAGGCATTGACGATCCAGTGAGCAGTATTGTTCGAAAGCCCGAACGTTTTCTGGATAGACGGCAGAGCGATGCCGACGACGGTTTCGTCAAGAAGCACGAGCCCGAGCACGCAGCTGACAGCGCCGAGCAGCCACCATTTGCGATTTTGTTCGGTGATCAGATTCATGCAGCCCCCGGGAGATCCCCCGGAAGCCTAACGCATATTCCTATTGCAGGACATGTGCTTTCGGGTCACCGCACTCAGGCAGCCTTGGCGGCCAGGCGCTTCCTGATGCTGTCNACATCCGCGCGCGGCGTCGCCGCAAACAGCGTCTTGGTATACTCGTGCTGCGGATTGTTAAAGACGTCGTCACGNGTGCCGTACTCAACCACTTCNCCGAAATACATCACCATGACCTTGTCGGCGATGTAGCGCACGACGGAAAGATCATGCGAGATGAAGACNTAGGTCAGNCCCATCTCGTCCTGCAGGTCGGCCAGAAGGTTCAGGATCTGNGCCTGGACTGACAGGTCCAACGCTGAAACCGGTTCATCCAGCACCAGGAGCTTCGGTTTCATCATGATCGCGCGTGCAATCGCGATGCGCTGACGCTGACCGCCGGAGAACATATGCGGATAGCGCCCGTAATGCTCCGGCTGAAGCCCGACCTTCTGCAACATCTGCAGCGCCAGATCCTGCCGCTCGGCCGGCGGCATATCCGTGTTCAGAAGCAGCGGCTCTTCCAGAACGTGGCCGATCTTCTGACGCGGGTTCAACGAGCCATAGGGATTCTGGAAGACNATCTGCACCGTCTGCCGCATTTCNTTGGAGATACCCGTCTTGGANATNTCGATCGGCAGGCCGTCAATCTCAATCGTGCCGGACGTCTGCGCATCAATCATNGTCAGCATGCGGGCGAGCGTGGANTTGCCGCAGCCGCTTTCGCCGACAACGGCGAGCGTCGTTCCGCGTTCCACATCCAGGCTGACACCCTTGACNGCCGTCAGCGTCGANGCCTTTTTGAAGAGCCCNCCCTTGATGTCATACGTCCTGTAGACGTCGCGGACTTTCAGGATCACATCTTCGGACANATCAGAACCCTCCCGCTTCGGCGAAGTCNCTCACGGTCGGCAGCCTGTCGCCGGTCGCGTTTTCAGGCAGCGCCGAGAGCAGTGCCTTGGTGTAGGGATTTTGCGGGCTTTCAAAGAGGGACAGCACATCGGCCTCCTCCATCTTGCGGCCCTTGTATTGAACAATCACACGGTCGGCGGTCTCCGCTACCACACCCATGTCGTGGGTGATCATGATGAGACCCATGCCGCTGTCCTGCTGCAGCTTGACCAGAAGATCGAGGATCTGTTTCTGGATGGTCACGTCAAGCGCAGTCGTCGGCTCGTCGGCAATCAGCAACTTGGGCGAACACGCGATCGCCATGGCAATCATCACGCGCTGGCACTGGCCGCCCGACATCTGGTGCGGAAACGCATTGAGCCGTCCGGCGGGATCGGGAATGCCGACGGAGGTCATCAGGTCGACGACCTTGTCCTTGATCTGTCTTCCCTTGAGGTCGGTGTGGGTCTTCAGAGTTTCGCCAAGCTGGAAACCAACCGTAAAGCACGGATTGAGACTTGCGATCGGCTCCTGGAATATCATCGATATATCCTTGCCGATGACCTTGCGCCTGTCTTTCGCCGTAAGGTTCTGAAGATCAAGGCCCTCGAACGTCATCGTGTCGGCAGTGATGGTCGCCGTGTTCGGCAGAAGCCCCATCATCGCAAGCATGGCAACGGACTTGCCGGACCCCGATTCACCGACGATGGCCAGCACCTCGCCCGGGTCAACGGTGTAGTCGACGCCGTCCAGAGCCTTGAACGGTCCCTTCGCGGTGTCGAACTCGACCTTCAGGTTTCTGATTTCAAGAAGAGACATGTTCTAGCTCCTCTTCAGTTTCGGATCGAGCGCATCACGCAACCCGTCGCCAACAAGATTGATCGCGAGCACCGTGATCAGAATCGCAAGGCCGGGGAAGGTTACGACCCACCAGGCGCGCAGGATGAATTCCCGCGCCTCGGCAAGCATTGTTCCCCATTCCGGCGTCGGTGGCTGTGCCCCCATCCCGAGGAAGCCAAGCGCGGCGGCATCCAGAATGGCGTTGGAGAAGGAAAGCGTCGCCTGAACGATCAGCGGTGCCAGGCAGTTCGGCAGAATGGTCTTGAACATCAGCCGGAAATGGCCTGCACCGGCAACGCGCGCCGCCACCACATAGTCCCGCGAGCGTTCCGCCAGAACAGCTGCACGCGTCAGGCGAACGAAGTGGGGTTGTAGGACGATGGCAATCGCGATCATGGCGTTGATTAGGCCCGGCCCCAGAATGGCAACGAGCACCAGGGCAAGCAGCAGCGAGGGAAACGCCAGGATGATATCCATCACCCGCATGATGAACGTATCGACCGCGCCACGCATGTACCCGGCCACAAGCCCGATCGTGATACCGCCAACGAGCGCAATGGTGACGACGACGACACCGATGAACAGCGAGAACTGCGCGCCGTAGATCAGGCGAGAGAGGATGTCTCTGCCGACCGCGTCGGTGCCAAGAAGGAACTCGGCCTTGCCGCCTTCTTGCCAGACCGGTGGCACGAGGAAGCTGTCGCGATACTGAACATCCGGATTATGCGGCGCGATCAACGAAGCGAAGACGGCCATCAATACAAGGAGAACAAACACGACGAGGCCGACGACCGCGCCCTTGTTCTGCGAAAAATAGTACCAGAACTCGGCGAGCCGCGCTTTTGCGGCGCTACGGCTTTCCTCTTCCAGTTTGGCTGTATCGGCCTTGGTGGCCGGGGAGGTCTCAGTCATATTATTGCCCTCGGCTCAAGTGTGACGGATACGCGGATTGATCAGACCGTAGAGAACGTCGACGATCAGATTGACCAGCATGATGATCCCGGCAATCAGCAGGAGACCGCCCTGAACGACGAAGTAGTCGCGCCGCGCGATACTGTCGACGAGCCACTTGCCGATGCCGGGCCAGGAGAAAATCGTCTCGGTCAGGATCGCGCCGGCAAGCAGGACACCCACCTGGAGACCGATCGTGGTGATCACCGGAATGAGGGCGTTGCGAAGCGCGTGCAGCCCGATCACCGAGCGCGGCGGCAGCCCCTTGGCCCGGGCTGTTCGCACATAGTCTTCACCAAGGACTTCCAGCATGGCGGAACGCGTCTGGCGCGCAATCACGGCCAGAGGAATGGTCGCCAGCACGATTGACGGCAGGATCAGATGCCGGACCGCGGACAGGAAGGCGCCTTTTTCTCCTGAGAGGAGACTGTCGATCAGCATGAAGCCGGTGACCTGCGGGAAGAAATAGAGCAGCGAGATCCTGCCTGATACGGGCGTCCATTGCAGGATGCCCGAAAAGAAGATGATAAGCAGCAGCCCCCACCAGAAGATGGGCATGGAATACCCGACCAGCGCCGTCCCCATGATGGCCTGGTCTGCGATGGAACCGCGCTTGACGGCGGCGAAGATCCCCGCCGGAATACCGAGGCAGACGGCCAGGATGATCGCGCACAAGGCCAGCTCCGCGGTCGCCGGGAATAGCGTCATGAACTCGTCAAGGACGGGCTTCTTGGAGGCAAAGGATGTGCCGAGATCACCCTGAAAGATGCCAATGACATAGTCGATATATTGCTGCCAGAGCGGCTTGTCGAAGCCCATCTGGGCCATGAGCTCCGCCTTGCGCTCCGGGTCGATTCCGCGCTCACCGGCCAGTAGATCCAGCGGGTCGCCGGGCAGCAGGCGTATGAACGAGAAGGCGACGAGCGTGACACCGAAAAATGTCGGGATCAACAGGCCGAGGCGGCCTAGAAGAAAGCGGAGCATGTCAGGTTCCAGATACGAAGAACCAGCGGATACCGTCATGGACTATGAGAGCATCCGCCGGTCAATATGTTTGAGGCGCCGGCATTGCTGCCGACGCCTCTTAATTTCAAGCGGGTTTACTCCGCGATGTCCACACCGTCAAACCAGTGGCCACCGAGTGGGTCCATCACGTAGCCGGTGACCTTGGAGGACATCGGCATGAAGACGACGGAGTGCGCGATCGTTGCCCANGGGGCTTCTTCCTTGAAGACAGCCTGCGCCTGCTCATAGAGATCGGTNCGCTCGGCCTTGTCGGTCACGGTCTTGGCTTTCTGGATCAGAGCCTCGAAGTCGTCGTTGCACCACTGTGCGCGGTTGGAACCACCGACNCCGTCACAGCCGAGCAGAACGGCCAGGAAGTTGTCCGGGTCGCCATTGTCACCGGTCCAGCCNAGCAGGACGGCACCGTCACGGTCGACATCCTTGGAGCGGGAGAGATACTCACCCCACTCGTAGGAAACGATCTCGACGTTGACACCGACCTTCGCAAAGTCAGCCTGAATGACTTCCGCCATGCGGCGGGCATTCGGGTTGTAAGGACGCTGCACCGGCATTGCCCAGACTTTCATGGACAGGTTTTCAACACCGGCGGCTGCCAGCATTTCCTTTGCCAGTTCCGGGTTGTAGTCGTCGTCCTCGATGGCGTCGTTATAGGACCACATGGTCGGCGGGATCGGGTTCTTCGCCGCCTGGCCGGAGCCCTGGAAGACGGCATCAAGGATCGCCTGCTTGTTGACCGCGTGGTTGAGCGCCTTGCGGACTTCCTTCTTGTCGAACGGCGCAACCTTGGTGTTGTAGGCAAGGTAACCGACGTTCAGGCCCTGCTGTTCCATCAGCGTCAGGTTGCTGTCGGAACGGATGTCGGCAATGTCCGCCGGTGCCGGGTACGGCATGACGTGACATTCACCGGCCTTCAGCTTCTGCAGGCGAACAGCTGCATCCGGCGTGATGGCGAAGATCAGGTTGTCGATCTTTTCCTTGCCGTTCCAGTAGTCCGCGTGTGCGGCATAGCGGATCACGGCGTCTTTCTGATAGCCCACGAAAGAGAACGGACCTGTGCCGACCGGCTGCTGGTTGAACTGCTCCTTGGTGCCGGCTTCCGCCAGCTTGTCTGCATATTCAGCGGACACGACGGACGCAAAATCCATCGCCAGGTTGGCGATCATCGGCGCTTCCGGACGGTTCAGCACGAACTTGACCGTGTGATCGTCAACTTTGACGATTTCCTTGATCAGGTCCGGCATGGACATGCCGTTGAAATATTCCCAGGCAGTGCCCGGCGTGTATTCGTGCCACGGATGATCCTTCTTGAGCTGGCGCTCGAAGGAGAAGACCACGTCGTCGGCATTGAAGTCGCGAGTCGGTGTGAAGAAGCTCGTGGTGTGGAACTTCACGCCTTTGCGCAGGTTGAAAGTGTATTCCAAACCGTCTTCGGACACTTCCCAGCTTTCCGCCAGGCCCGGAAGCACTTCCGTCGTGCCGCGCTTGAACTCGACAAGCCGGTTGTAGAGCGGCTTGGAGGACGCATCGAATGTGGTTCCGGCAGTATAAAGCGCCGTGTCGAAGCCTTCAGGCGACCCCTCGGAGCAATAAACCAGAGTTTTTGCGGATGCGCCGGTAGCCGCAATCACGGCGAGGCTGGCGCCAAGAAGGGTTGCCTTCAAGGTTTTTTGAAAATTCATCAAACTGTTCTCCCCTTTGATGAAGAGCAAGGGCCTTGCATCATTGAATTGTGCAAAGGAGTTGAGCCCGAGCCAGCGCAAACTAAGGCGTTTTTTTGGTGGAAAATCAACCACCAACATCTTTCTAATTTTACCCCGATTTTGAAATATTTTTGCTAGGTAAGCGATGCTGCCGTAATTTTTTGTCATGTTGTATCGATTGCGTTGAAAACGCATACCAATCGAAGAATTTTTGACCAAATGGTCTAAGCACTTGAAATAAAAAGGGCTCTCACTTTCGCGAGAGCCCTGGAACTGTTCAATCCTGCGTGGTACGCGTGCGATTGACGGCATCCTGCCAGCCGGCAAGCAATCGCTGTCGATGCTCTTCGGCAAGTTGCGGCTCGAACCGTCTTTCCAGTTTCCATTCGGCTGAAAACGCCGCTTCGCCGGGCCAGATTCCGGCCTTCGAACCAGCCAGCCAGGCCGCTCCGAGTGCAGTTGTTTCAGCGACTGTCGGACGATCGACAGGTGCACCCAGAATGTCCGCGAGAAACTGCATCGTCCAGTCAGATGCCGTCATCCCGCCATCCACTCGTAGGACCGGTTTTTCAGCGTCCGGCCAGTCGGCCTGCATCGCGTCAACAAGATCGCTGGTCTGGTAACCGACGCTTTGAAGAACGGATCTTGCAATTTCCTTGGGACCTGTGTTTCGGGTTAGGCCGAACATGGCACCGCGCGCGTCGGCATCCCAATAGGGTGCTCCCAATCCGACAAAGGCCGGCACAAGGTAGACGTCGTGATTCGGGTCGGCCTGTTCGGCAAGTGCCTGCGTATCACCGGCGCTTTCGATCAATCCGAGACCGTCCCGCAGCCACTGCACCGCTGCGCCCGCAACGAAGATTGATCCTTCGAGAGCGTATGTGGTTTTGCCGTTCAGGCGATAGGCGATCGTCGTCAGCATGCGGTTGTTCGACCGAACTGCTGTCGGACCCGTGTTCATCAGCGCAAAGCAGCCGGTGCCATAGGTCGATTTGACCATGCCAGGCTCAAAGCAGGCCTGACCGACGGTGGCCGCCTGCTGATCGCCGGCAACACCCAGGATCGGAAGCGGCCTGCCGAAGAATTCCGTCTCGGTCGTCCCGAAATCATCGGCGCTGTCCTTGACGTCAGGAAGCAGGCTCATGGGAATGTTGAGCAGGCGGCACAGCTCGTCGTCCCAACGGTTCTCATGAATGTTGTAGATCAGCGTTCGCGCGGCGTTGGTTGCATCCGTCGCATGAACCTTGCCGCCGGTCAGTTGCCAGATAAGCCAGGTGTCAACCGTGCCGAAGACGAGTTCCCCGCGTTCGGCCCGCTCACGTGCGCCTTCGACATTGTTCAAAAGCCAGGCGATCTTGGTCCCGGAAAAATAGGGATCGAGCAGCAGGCCGGTCTTGGATGTAAAGGTTTCCTCGTGCCCCTGCTCGCGCAATCCTGCGCAGAATTCGGACGTACGCCGGTCCTGCCAGACAATTGCATTGTAAATCGGGTCACCGCTGACCCGATCCCAGATAAGCGTGGTTTCCCGCTGGTTTGTGATCCCGATCGCCGCGACGGCTGCACCGCTGTCAGGCGCTTTTTCCATGGCCTCGCGACAGACCCGGAGTGTGCTTGTCCAGATGTCCGACGGCGAATGTTCCACCCATCCCGATTTCGGAAAATGCTGCGGAAATTCCTGCTGGCCTGTGCTGATGGGGCTGAAGCCGTCATCGAAAACGATGGCACGGCTTGACGTTGTGCCCTGGTCTATCGCCAAAACACATCCGGCCATGGCGCTCCTCCCATTTTATTTGTTTATCTAAGAAGACCGCCGGAGGGTCCGGCAAGTCAGAAAGTTGTTGGGTCCAGGTTGGCGGCTTCTTCGCTGGTCAGCCGCAGGCCCAGTTTTGTTCTTCGCCACAGCACGTCTTCTGCGGTTCTGGCCCATTCCCGGCTCATCAACCACTTGACCTCGGCTTCATAAAGGTTGTGACCGAAAGCCTGGCCAAGGTCTTCGAGTGACTTGGCATCGCCGAGTATCCGCCGGGCATCGGTGCCGTAAAGACGGATCAGCCGTGTTGCGAAACCTTTCTCCACGTATGGATAGTCCCGCTCAAGATTTGAAACCTCTGAGTCGAACGCATCGACTTTGAAGTCACCACCGGGCAGCGGCTCGCTATCTGTCCACAGTCCTTTCTTGAACGGCAGGAGGTTTTCCAGTTTCGCAAGCACTTGCTCGGCAAGCTTGCGGTATGTCGTGATCTTGCCGCCGAAGACGGAAAGGACAGCCGGAGAGCCGTCCCCGCCGTCAAGTTCCAGAACATAATCCCTGGTTGCCGCCTTGGCATCCTTGGCCCCATCATCATAGAGAGGCCGGACACCCGAATAGGTGTGAATGACGTCCTCCGGCGTGATTTTCTTTTCAAGGTATTCGCTCGCAGCCGCGCAGAGATACGCGATTTCGTCATCCGAAATCCGAACGTTGCCAAGGTCGTCCTTGTAGTCCACGTCAGTCGTACCGATCAGCGTGAAGTCCTGCTCGTAGGGAATTGCGAAAACGATCCTGCCGTCGCCATTCTGGAAGATGAAACAGCGGTCGTGATCGAACTGGCGTGGTACGATAACGTGGCTGCCCTTGACCAGGCGAATGCCGGACGTGTCGTTCTCGCCGACGACGCCATGCAGAAAATCGGCGACCCACGGACCGGCTGCGTTGACGAGCACGCTTGCTGTGACTGTTTTTTCTTCGCCGGACGCCAGGTCCCTCAGGACGACGGACCATTTGTCCCCGTCGCGCCTTGCGCTGACACATTTCGTACGCGTCAGAATTTTGGCACCGCGATCAGCCGCATCGCGCGCATTGAGGACAACGAGGCGTGCGTCGTCGACCCAGCAGTCAGAGTATTCAAATCCTTTGTGAAAGAGCTTCTTGAGGCCCTGTGAAAATGGGGCCTGATCCAGCCGCACCGTCTTGGTGGCCGGGAGCAGTTTCCGTCCGCCGAGGTGGTCATACATGAACAGCCCCAGACGCAGCAGCCAGGCCGGACGCAGATCCTTGTGGTGCGGCAAGATGAAACGCAGCGGCCAGGCAATGTGCGGCGCCATGTGCCAGAGGACTTCCCGCTCCTTCAGCGCCTTTCGAACCAGATCGAACTCGTAGTATTCAAGGTAGCGCAGTCCGCCGTGGATCAGCTTGGTCGAGGCGGAGGATGTGGCTCCGGCCAGATCTCCCATCTCTGCAAGCAGAACAGATGCCCCGCGTCCGACCGCGTCCCTTGCGATCCCCGCTCCGTTAATCCCCCCACCAACAACCAACAGGTCGTAATCCGCCGACATTGGCGTCTCTCCAACTCGAAATGAAAAGCAAATTCTCAGCAAAACGAAAATAAAACGAAACTTCACGAAATTCAATCAACAATCAGTTTTTCTTTCTGCTTCAGGCACAAATCGGATTGCCACAAGCTGAGAGAGACCCGCTCGAACCCTGAAACACAATCACTGTTGCGCTCTGGCAATCTCAAACTGGCACCTGGATCTCGACCGATTTTCGTTCTTCGGCGCCTGGTGCACAGAAGAGCGCAACAACCTGAACTCGCAGTTTGCGAATTGACATGCGCGGCCAGATCGCGTACTTGCTGCGCCTTCAATCAGGAAATGAAGATGTTTATCGCAGTTTACAGTTCATCGAGCTCATATTCGTCCGCGCTTCGCGGTCGAGGGCTTTTGTATGTGCGGTAAACCGTAGGCACATCGAAGTGTTTTCGACCCGGAAGCGAAAAGCTTACCGGGTTTTTTGTTGCCCGGGTCATCAACAGGGAAGATGAACTGGGCAGGAGCCCGGCGCCGCTTCGAAAGCGGATGGAACCTGCAAGGGTTTGGGGATCAAGACCTCCGTCTTCCGCCAAAACTGGAGAGTAAACCGGACAGGCGTGCCGGTGCTGTTTTGAAAACAGACAGGACCCGGCGACGGGTCTGCGGGTCAGGACCGCTGCTCTCCTCCAGTTGGAAGACAAACCGGACAGGTGTCCGGCACCGCTTGGAAAGCGTGTGGAACCCTGCAAAAGGGTTTGGGGATCAAGACCTCTGTCTTCCGCCAACCGGAGCAGCTGGGCACTGGAGAGCCCACCGGACTGTAAATTCGACGCTTATGCTGTGCTGGTTCGACTCCAGCCTGCTCCACCAAAGAGAGTGAACCAGCTAGGTGCTGGCGCAGATTGCTAATCTGTCGGAGCTTCCTGAAGCTTGCGGGTCGGGACCGCCGCTCTCTGCCATTCTTCCAGGCTCCACCGGTCGGATTTGTCCGAAAAATGCGGAAATCGCCACTGACCCTCTACTTGAAAGAAAACTTGTCCGGCTTGCGTCAGTGCTCCTCGTCAGCCGGTGGAGCATCATCGGTTGGCTCGCTCTCCTTGACCTTCTTCTTGCCGACTTGCTTTGGTGCCTCTTCATCCGCCGCATAGGGCGGCGTCGCCGCGTGATATGTGACCTGCGGGAACGGAATTTCAATGTTCCGCTCATCAAACACCTGCTTGATGTATTCGTTATATGCGCGCCCCACGCTCCACTGGTCGCCGGGCGCCGTCTTGATGCGCGCGCGAATATCGATCGAGCTCGCGCCGAAGGCTGTCACCCCGTGCATTTCCAGATCACCGAAGATCTTGGATTTGAAGTCGGTTTCCTGAAGCCGCTTGAAGGCGTCCACCATCGCTTCCTTGGCATAGGCGATGTCCGTGTCATAGGAGACCCCGATAAGTGCGACGTGATACGAAAACCCGCGCATGAAGTTCGACACCATGTCGACTGATGAAAACGGAATGATGTGGGTCGTGCCGTCCAGGTCACGCATGCGCACCGAGCGAATGGTAATCCCTTCAACCGTGCCTGTGATGCCGGCCACGGTCACAACGTCCCCTTCGTTGATGGCGTTTTCAATCTGGATAAACGCACCGGTGATGATGTCCTTCACAAGCGTTTGCGCACCGAAGGATATCGCCAGACCGACGACACCGGCACCGGCGATCAGCGGTCCGATGTTCACACCGATTTCAGAGAGCGCCAGCAACACCGCCATGACGATGATCACCACGGTGAAGGCGTTGCGGAAGAGCTGAAACAGGGTCCGCTCGCGCGCGCTGACGATGTATCCCGCCCTGGACTGCAGGCGCAGGTCGACCCAGGACATAACAGCCAGCCACACCGTGAAGGCAACTAGCAGCACAACAATGGCGGCACCATAGCTGCTGACCAGGCTGAACCCGGCCTCGCTATAAAGCCAGTCAATCACGCTGAGGACACCCCAGATATCCAGCAGCAGCAGGATCGTTCCGACAAACACGACAAAGCGGATGAGCTTCAACAGGCGCGGGACGAAGGCGTTGAGACGGTATTGCAGCGCCGGCAATTTGCGGTGAATGTCTTCAGGCAACCTGATGCCGCCCTTGATGGCCCGGGTCATGATCAAGGAAAGCAGCATGCCGGCCATAATCGTGAGGATCGAAAGACCGGTTGCCCGCAGGATGATGGTTGTCGCATCAAAGGGCCGCGTCACCCAGACGAGAAAGACCGCGATGATGTAGCCGTAAGCGCCAACGTGCCAGAGCTTTCCGAGGTTGGAGAGCGCGCGCTGAGCCAGAATGCTGTGCATGGTCTCCGCATAGGCCTTGGCCCCTTCTCGAACGTTGACCCGGTTCTTCGCGATCAGCACCATCAGGTACAACATGCCCGTCAGGACGATAATGAACCGGAGGGCATTTCCGAGGACGAAAGAGACCGCAAGGTTTGCAGCCGGTACAGCCAAGAACACGCCGAAATTGTTCCAGTACATGTAGATGCGCAAGCGCGAGTACCAGTAGTCCGAGGCCCCGTTAGCAAAGGGCAGCAAGCGCAATTCGGGTCTGCGGGGCGCAAACACGAAGCGAAGGGCAACATTCGACATTCCGGTGATGAAGAATGCGTTGAGCGCCAGGCTCTCCTGGATCGTGACACCGGTCTCCAGTCCGCCATAGCCGGTTAGGGCAACGAAATAGCCAACCCCGAGCCCAAGCGCGACCGTCAGGCCGTCGATGATGGTGGTCAGCACAAGGATGAATGCGCGCATAAGCCCGCCGCCATAGCGCGCACGCACGGCCATCTTCGGGTAGATCCGGCGGGCGATATACTGCCCCGTCCAAAACGCCGCATAGGCACAGACCAAAACGATTGCGACTTGCAGCAGGACTTCCTGGACACGGTCCCATTTGATGGGAATATCGCCGCGGAAAACGAGCAGCAGTCCTTTCAGGGAATGCCTGGACCGGTCCAGCACCACACCGAGCTCATCAGCCAGCGCGCGCGTATACTCCCCGATGCGGATGACAAAACCCTGACCAGCCGCCGGTTCTGAAGCCTCCTCCGGTTGTTCTTCGCCCGTCGTTTCACCCTGTTGCTCGGAGGTTTCCTCTCCTTCGCCAGCATTTTTCTGCAGCAATTCAATAAGCTGCTTGCGGCTTTCCGGATCGTTCAGAACCTTGATAAGCGCATCGCTCGCCTGCTTTACATCCGCGCTCTCTTCAGGGGCTTTGGTTTCGCTTTGACCTGCAGCCGGAACCGCAGAAAAAAGCAGCATCCCCAGACAGACTGCAAGGCACAGGCGCAATAGCTTCATGTCAAACCCGCTTCGCTAAAATACGGAACGCGTTGCGTTCGTTTGCATCGACAATAGNAAAGAACCCGGCCCAAAGGGAAGCCATTCAATCCGCCGCTCAACGGTTTTCAGACATNGAAAAGAAAAACTGAAACCAGTTCCAAGAATTATTTCATTTGGACAAATAATGTCGANTCTAGACTGATTTTTTCAAATTTCCACGAACTAACGTCACGTCACTATATTGAAACTCCACTTTTCGGTAACGTAAAAATAACAATATTGACTAATTCTTCCAAGTATGGAGGAGAAATGACAAGCTCGCTCATCAAACTTGCACAGGATGAGACTGTCGAGGCCCGGCGGCAACTGTTCGCCGAGGTCAGTAGGCTTGTCGCTGCCGATCTGGACGACCGGTCGGACACTGAGCTGGCCCTCTTCGCCGAAGTCATGCTCAAGCTCTACAGCAACAGCACNGCCGAAGACCGTCTTCGGCTGGCGCAAAAGCTTGCGCCGTGTTCGCACAGCCCGTCTGACCTNGTTCTGAGGATTGCCAAGGACGANGTCAGGGTCGCGATGCCGGTNCTTGCCGACTCTCCGTTGTTGAGCCAGGANGATCTNCTCGATTTGATCGANCAGGTCGGAGAGACCCACATGCAGGTTCTTGCCCGGCGCAAAAACCTGCCGACGGAAGTCTCGGACGTTTTGGTGAACAAGGGCGACCGGCCGGTTCAGCGCATCCTGGCCGGCAACAGGGAAATCAAACTCTCCCGCGATACCATGCTGAAGCTTGTCAAGCTGGCGGCGGAAGACGAGTTGATGCGCGAAGATCTCGCACTCAGGTCCGATCTTTCGCCGGCGGTGTGCCAGGAATTGCTGCCGCTTGTCGACGACGANACCAAGAAACGCTTGCGAAACATAATCGAGGGTTCCTTGTCGCAGGAACANCTCGANCAGATTGCAAGGTTGAAAGTGNTGCGCAGGACNTTCAGCAACGCACTGGAATCNCAGGATGTNGGAACACTTTGGCGGGAAGCGGAGCGGTCTGCCGTCACGCTTGATGAGCTCATGATCCTGCTGCTGCAGGACGGGCGNTTCAGCCACGCGATTGAACTTCTCAGCGCACGTGGCCGGATCGCGCAATCNTCCCTCAGGGACGCGATATANAACGGCAAGCTTGACGTCGTCCTCAGAACCGCGACCAAGGCNGGATTAAACGTGCCGGCCTTCGCCCTGCTGGCCAAGGCGCGTTGCGCACATCTTAAAATCTCTCCTGCACAAGGAGCGGAATGGACATCTGCTTACGTCAAGCAGATCGCATCTTCGAAGGCCAGGCAGCACCGTTGCGAGGATTTTCAGACCCGGCGCCGCGCCAGATCCTGATCACGCGAAGGCCAATCGGCCGCAACCTTTTTCCTACAGGTTTGAAGTCCGCGCGCACAAGCTTGCCGCGACGGCGGTCGTCAACGTGGCAGCTGCATAGAACCAAAGGCCTGGCAGGATTGCCGCTGCGGCCAGGCCACTGGTCTTGGCAGCGAACAGAACAAGTGCCACCAGCATGACATCCAGCATCGACCACTTGCTGACGGTGGAAAGAAGCGCCAGCGAGCGTGAATTGCCACCGGTAAAGGCCGCAATGTGGATCAGGAGGATTTTCGCGGCCGGGAAACCGACCGAAAACAGACCGACAATCGACGCAAGGGCAATGTCCCCCTGCATCCAGAGCTCCGTAATCATTTCAATCAGGTTCGGGCGGTCCTCAAGGAAATACAGCCGCTCAAACCGCATCAGCGGCTGCGTCAGCCCCAACGCAAAGGAAAAAGTTGCAAGCGGCAAAAGCAGAGCCAGAAATAATCGCAACGACAATGCTTACTCCCCGGGTTTTGCGTAAATCAGCTCACAGACAAGTGCACATGGGGCGGTCGCTTTTCAACAAATTGAAGCTGCGCCCGGGATTTCAGCCAGCCCAAACAACAAAACCCGATCGCCGGGGATGGCGATCAGGCACCAGGTGAACACTTCGCCTTGAAGTATTCCGTCTTGTCTGAAAAAGCCCCAGAGCCCGCAGCCTAGCGTGCTCTTGCCCTTGCAGCGACTTCGTCGAGCTGCTCCTGTTCGGCAATCTCTTGAGCCGTCCGCTCACGCTGATGGTCGCGTTCCTCAAGCTGTTCGAACTTCTTCAGTTCTTCGATCGCCTCACTGAGTTCATCCTGGGCACGCTGCAACTGATCGTCCAGCTCATGCGCGGAATTGCGCAGATTGTCTCGGCGATCCGCAGCGGCCTTCGCAAAAGTCGGATATGCAAAATGAGTAACATCCGTGATCCCGACGCGCTCCTGCTCGGACCGAATCTGGTCATCAAGTTCGTCAGCCATACGGTTGAACTCGGCAATCATGCTCTCGATCTGAGCAAGTTGCCGTCGTTTTTCATCAACCTGAAACCGCTTCAAACGGATCAAACTGTCGCGGGTTTTCATAACTCAATACTCCCCTAACTCGGGCAGTCTACCCCGGAGTCATTTCCAAAAGGTTGGCAAGCTGCAAATATCCTTCAGAAAGTGACGTCGCCTCGTCTTTTCCCTGATTCAGGAAGTCGTCAATCAGCGCAAATCGGTGAATTGCCTCATCGACGGTCGGATCGGAGCCTTTTCGATATGCACCCAGACGGATGAGCTCCTCCATATCAGTATAGGTCGACAGCAACTGCCTTGCCTTGCGCAATACGGGAATGTGCTCGTCCGGAACGCATCTCGGCATGGTCCTTGAAACGGATTTCAGGACATTGATTGCAGGATACCGTCCCCGCTCGGCAATGCCGCGTTCCATGACCACGTGACCGTCCAGGATGCCGCGGACGGCGTCGGCAACCGGTTCATTATGGTTGTCCCCTTCCACAAGCACGGTAAAGAGCCCTGTAATCGAACCGGCTCCCGTTTTCCCGGGGCCGGCCCGCTCCAGAAGCCGCGGCAGCTCCGTGAACACCGTCGGTGTATATCCCTTGGAGGTCGGCGGTTCGCCCACCGAAAGCCCGATCTCCCGCTGTGCCATGGCAAACCGTGTCACGGAATCCATCATGCACAAAACATTCTTGCCCTCGTCGCGGAAGTGTTCCGCCGCTGTCATCGCCAGATAAGCAGCCTGCCGGCGCATCAGGACGCTCTCGTCCGAAGTCGCCACAACAACGACGGAGCGTGCGAGACCTTCCTCGCCGAGATCATCCTCGATGAATTCCTGCACTTCACGTCCGCGTTCACCGATCAATCCGATCACGGCGATATCGCACTTCGTATTGCGCGCGAGCATGGACATCAGCACCGATTTGCCAACGCCCGATCCGGAGAAAATCCCCATGCGCTGGCCTTCGCAACAAGTCACGAACGTGTTGAGTGCTCTTACGCCGAGATCGAGCGGCGGGCCGACGCGCTGCCTCTCGGAGGCCGGCGGCGGCGCGCTACGCAGCTTTCGGGGCACTTCCCCGTTTGCAAGCTCGCCCTTCCCGTCGATCGGTTCGCCAAGTGCGTTGACCACCCTGCCGAGCCAGGCATTGCCGGGATGCACGACACTCTCGCGTGACTTGATGACGGCCTTGCACCCCATCCGGACGCCTTCCAGTCCGGAAAACGGCATGCAAAGCGCATGTCCATCTCTGAAACCGACAACTTCGGCTGGAACTTTCGGGTTATCCTCACCGCTATCGATGAAAAGTCGTGAACCGACACTCATTTCGTGAATCGGTCCGGCGATCTCCACGAGAAGCCCCTGAACCGCGGTAACCCGCCCGTAAATCTCGGTCGGCATGAGCGAATCAATCTCGGCGAAAAGCGCCTTCAATGAAAATTCCTTCCGTTGTTAACGGATTTGGTAACCGATCGTTTACGACTCTGGTTAATCTTAACCTTTGGAAGGCTGACAAGCGAGGGTCATTTCGAAGTCAAACCGGCTTTGTTGAAAGGAATCTGAACGGAGTCGCTTAGATCCGTTTGTTAATGTTCAACATTAAGATTTGTGAATCTGAGTTTTTTCTGGGGATTCAACAAGTTGTTCGTTGTTCACAGATTCTCTTCTTCGGAGCTTGCCGCTGCGAATCATATTTTGTTAACCATTAATCGATAGCTTTGAGTCGGGGTTAACACAGTCCTTCGTAGCAGGCGCCGACACAGCCGTTGCGACTTGCCCAGGAAAGGCAGAACAAGGGGATTGGCATGCGTGTATTGTTGATTGAGGATGATAGCGCGACAGCGCAGAGCATCGAGTTGATGCTGAAGTCCGAGAACTTCAACGTCTACACGACAGATCTTGGCGAGGAAGGCATCGACCTCGGCAAACTGTACGACTACGACATTATCATGTTGGATTTGAACCTGCCGGACATGTCCGGGTATGAGGTTCTCCGCACACTTCGCGTTTCCAAGGTCAAAACACCGATTTTGATCCTGTCCGGTAACGCGGGTATCGAAGACAAGGTTCGCGGGCTCGGCTTTGGCGCCGACGATTATATGACCAAGCCGTTCCACAAGGACGAACTGGTCGCACGCATTCATGCGATCGTCCGCCGTTCCAAGGGCCATGCCCAGTCAGTGATCGTGACCGGCGACCTGAAGGTCAATCTGGACACCAAAACCGTCGAAGTCGGCGGCCAGCGTGTTCACCTGACCGGCAAGGAATATCAGATGCTGGAGCTGCTCTCGCTGCGCAAGGGCACCACGCTCACCAAGGAGATGTTCCTCAATCATCTGTATGGCGGAATGGATGAGCCGGAACTGAAAATCATCGACGTGTTCATCTGTAAGCTGCGCAAGAAGCTTGCATCGGCTACGTCCGGAAAGAACTACATCGAAACTGTCTGGGGCCGCGGCTACGTTCTGCGCGAACCGGATGTCGAAGCTGCTGCCTGACGGGCGGCCACTTCAAGGAGATAAAGAGCCCCGGGTCACCCGGGGCTTTTTGTTTGTCTGCCTTTCGCAATCAAGCAGAGGTTGGATATCTCTGAGGTCAACGCGGCCCTAGTTGCCTTGCGGCTCCCACAACTCAATCGGGTTTCCTTCCGGATCGTGAACCCTGGCAAAACGCCCGATGCCGTCCATTTTTTCTTCATGCGAAACCGCAATGCCCTGCCCTCGAAGCTCTGTCAAAAGAGCGTCCAGGTCCAGGACCCGAAAGTTCAGCATGAATTGCCGGTCTTTCGGGAAATAGTCCGTGTCCTCGGAAAAGGGCGCGAACACGGTCACACCGCGCTCGGAAATCCAGGGGGGTGACTGCATGTCCTTTGGAGCCTGGTTGATGCCAAGATGTGTCTCGTACCAAAGCGCAAGGGCTTCAGGATCCTTTGCGCGGAAAAACACACCGCCGATTCCCAAAAGGTTTTTCATAGCACGCTCCTGTCATCTGAAGTGCCTGAACAACCTGATCATGACACTTCTCCGTACGAAATGTCAGCAAGGCTTCAGAAGCTCCGCGAAGTCAGGCAACACAGCATCGCAGCTTATCAGCGGGTTTCCAAACCGCAGACCCAAGCCCCCGACATGCGAAAGGCCGGCAATGCCGGCCTTTCTTCTCCCCACGTGCACTGGTTTTTCTTAAAGATGCATCTGGTAGGACGCCGGTACATACCGGTAACCTGAGCCATCCACGGCAACATATCCAACAGCCGGGAACGGCATGTGGTAGCCGACAAACGGGATCTTGTCGGTGGCCAGCATGTCAAGGACGCTCCGGCGGGTCGCCGCTGCCGCTTCCTTGTCCATATCAAAGCGGACTTCCCATTCGGGGCGTGCAAGCGACCAGACATAGTGGTTGGCCGTGTCTGCCGCCAGCAACAGCTGTTGTCCACCGCTCTCCAGCATGTAGACCGTGTGACCCGGCGTGTGGCCATGCGCGTCGACCGCCGTTACGCCGGAGGTGACCGATCCGCCACCGCCCAGGAACGTCATCTTTTCTGCAAGCGGCTTGACGTTTTTCGTCATCAGCTTGGTGACACCATTGGCTTCCGGATCCATGGCAGCCCAGAAGTCATATTCCTTCTGCGCGGTCACGTAGCGCGCATTTGCAAAAGCAGGTGCCCCACCTTCCATAAGGCCGCCAATGTGATCGGGATGCATGTGCGTAATGACAACAACATCGACCTGCTCGGGCGTATAGCCGGCGCTTTCCAGGGCCGCTCGCATGTTGCCGCGTGCCGGGCGGCCACCCTCACCGACACCGGTGTCGAACAGGATCAGCTCGCTGCCTGTATTGACCACGGTCGGCGTGAAGTACGCCTTGAAGGTGTCGGACGGAATGAAATTGTCATCGGAATGAGCCACGAACGCATCCGGCTCCACATTCATGCCGAAGGTTTTCTGGGGCTCACCAACAGTCACTGCACCGTCAAGCAATGTGGTGACTTCGAAATCGCCAACGGCGTATCGGGCGATCGGTGCGGTCATCGGTCCCTGTTTTTCTGCAGCTGCAAAGGCAACATTTGATGAGGCAAGGCTCGCCCCTGCGATGGCTCCGCCTGCACCCATGAGTGCGGCCCGGCGTGTCAGTTCCACTTTTATGGTCATATTCAGTCTCCAGCAGCGTCCAATGGACCGTTTCCAACGAGCCCGCGCAAATATCGGAGGACACAACCACAGGGCAACGTCCCGCTCGTCTCACCGCGTAAAGTGGCGCAAAGCTTTGGAAAGAAAAGACACAGCTTCTTCAGATGGGATCTTTTTCGCCAATTCTCGGATTGCCGTTGCCGACAAAACTATTGTCTATATTTCAATGGGATAGACTGCGTGCAATTCATGCTTCTTGAATGGCGGGGCAGATTCGTCATACTCGCGCTGACTGAAGTTTGAACTTTCGTGATGATCCGGACCTACGCCTCACAGATTTCGTTTCTTGCACTGGCCGCCGCGCTGCTGCTTGCATCAACGCAGACCCAGCGGCCCGATCACTGGTCGCTTGCAGGCCTTTACGGTTACTGGACTGTCCGTGTCCTGATAGAGGCTGGCCTCTTCGTGGCGTTTGCCGAACTGATCGGACGCCTGCCTGGCTTGAAGCCACATGTTCTCACAACAGCCGCCCTGGCGGCGATTGTCAGTCTTGTGCCCTTTGCCTTGTCGATAACCGCAATGGACCTGATCTTGGGATTACCGGAACTTGACGGATCCGTGTCATTTGACANCGCACAANCTGGAGCCGCNGTCGCNCAGAGCTCTACCGACAGCCGGATTGGTTCCTTTTTCCGGGAGATTGTCTACCTGTCGGACAATCACCTTGCGCTGTGCCTGTTGTTGACGGCTCCCAAGCTCTTTCAAGCGCTTGCACACACCAGCGCGACCGCGGACTCACTTTCCGACGCGGCGCAGTACCCGGCGGAAACTGCAGACGAAGACGTCGCGATGGAGCCCGAAGCCGAGGAAGCACAGTCCGCCGGTGCAGGCTACCTCCGGCATTTGGACCAGCCGTTGAAAGGCACTCTGCTGAGGGTCGAAGCCCAGGAACACTATGTCCGTCTGGTCACCGATCAGGAAAACCGCATGGTTCTCTACCGGTTCAACGATGTTGTTGCCGAACTGCCGGACACCGTTGGAATGCAGGTTCACCGAAGCCACTGGATCGCCTTCGCCGCGGTTGAAAACCTCGCACGCGATGGCGGCCGTCTATGGATTATCGTCAGGGATGGGTCGAAGGTTCCTGTCAGCCGTAAATATACAGAGCCGGTCCAGGCACGCTTCGGGAAGCTTGAAGCGGACGCAAAAAGGGCGGTCAATTGACCGCCCATTTGTGTTTACCAGCTGACTGTCCGGTTCGGATCAGCGGCGAAATCCAACACCACCGCCAACGGCAAGCCTAGGTCCGGACACGGTTCCGGGCGCCGCCTGAACCGCTTGCTTCCTCTGGAAAAGACCGCGTTTCCCAGCAACCGGTTTGAAAGCGTCCGTCAGTCCGACCACGGTCTCGGCCGCGCCAAGAACCAGGTAGCCGTCGTCAGGAAGCGTTTTGGCGAGGCGTCCGAGAATCTCGGATTTCGTCGTCTGATCGAAATAAATCAACACGTTCCGGCAGAAAACAATATCGAATTCGCCGAGATGCGTGAAGCTCTCGAGCAGGTTCAGTTTCTTCCATTCGATCATTGCCCGCATATCAGGGTTGATCTGCCACATGTCGCCCTTTTGCTCGAAATATTTGAGGAGCATCTGGATCGGCAGGCCGCGTTGCACCTCAAACTGGCTGTAAAGCCCGGTTTTTGCCTTCTCAAGCACTTCCTGGGACAGGTCGGTACCAAGAATGCGCGTGCGCCAACCCGCCATTTTGGCCGCATATTCTTTCAAGCAGATCCCGAGCGAATAAGGCTCCTGACCGGTGGAAGCTGCTGCGCACCAGATCTTGAGCTGCCGGCGCGTGGCGCGTGCCTCCATCAAGGAGGGCAGCATCGTATCCTTGAAATGCTCGAAAGGTGTCTTGTCGCGGAAGAAGAACGACTCGTTCGTCGTCATGGCTTCAATGACATCTGTCTCCAGGGCGCGGTTCGTGCCGCGCTGGAGCTGCTGGATCACAGCACTCAAGGTCTCAAGTTTCGAGCTCCTGGCGATCGGCAGCAAACGGCTCTCAACGAGATACTGCTTGTCGTTGGAAAGGACCAGGCCGGAGCGGGTCTTGAGAAAATTCTTGAGGAATTCGAACTCGCTGGGAGTCATCGTGTATTCCCCTTCAAAACGCGTGAAATCTTAGGCCCGATCTGGTTCAGCGGCAGGATCTCGCAGCACATGCCAGTCTGTGCAGCAGCACCCGGCATGCCCCAGACGACGCTGGTTGCCTCGTCCTGCGTGATGACGCTGCCGCCACCGGCGGCGATGGTCTTGACCCCGTCTGCGCCGTCATGGCCCATACCGGTCAGGATGACGGCAAGGCTTGCCGATCCGTAGGCCTTGGCGACGCTGTCAAACAGAGGGTCGACCGCAGGCTTGCAGAAATTGACCGGAGGCCCGTCGTCCAGACGGATACGGACCGCGCCGGCGTCCTTCTCAAGGACCATATGCTTGCCACCTGGCGCAACGTAGATGTTGCCGGCTTTAAGAATTTCACCGTCCTCGCCTTCTTTGGCCGGACGCAGCGCCGCCTTGCCCATATGCTCAGCCAGGATCGAGGTGAATGTCGGCGGCATGTGCTGGGTAATGACGACCGGAATGTCGTTCATCGCCGTGCCGACTTCCTTCATCACGTCCTGCAGGGCCTGGGGTCCACCGGTCGACGAACCAATCGCCAAAATGCGCGGCCGGGCAGACGAATAAGGACGTGTCTGGAACTTGGACCCCGCTGCGGCCGGTGCCGGTCTTGCGGCTCCCCGGAAACTTGCGCGCGTATCGGTCGCTGGCCTTGCCGACACGGGCCTGACAGGCTGCGCCGTCTGTCCAGCACGCGTTTCGGCGCGCATTGTCCTGGCCGGACCACGCATGCGGACTGCGCGCGCACCGAGCGCCTTGACCTTTTCAATAAGCTCCCGCCGGAAGTCGATGGACGTCGTGACCTCGGAATTTGACTCCGGCTTCGGCACATAGTCGGCAGCGCCGAGCGAAAGTGCCTTCAGGCTGATTTCGGCGTTCCGGCGCGTCAGCGTCGAGGCCATGATGACCACAAGATCGCGTTTCTTCGCCAGCATCAGCGGCAGCGCCGTCATGCCATCCATTTCAGGCATCTCGATATCAAGAACGACGACGTCGGGATTGCTTTTTTCTATATCGTCAACGGCGAGCTTGCCGTTGCGCTGCGAACTGACAACCTTGAGAGACTTGTCTTCCCCAAGCCAACGGGTCAGCAGGCCGCGGATGACCACGGCATCGTCAACGACCATAACTTTGATCGGGTCGCTGCCCGGATTAGCGCCCGCAGGAACGCTTCTTTGCGCAAAAGCCATTAAGACTGCCCAACTCGAAACTAAATAAGACCGACTTCCTGAAACTTGGCTTCGACAATTTCCCGGTCGAACGGTTTCATGATGTACTCATTTGCACCAGCGCGGATCGCCCGTGCGATATGGGCGACGTCGTTTTCCGTCGTGCAGAAAACAACGATCGGATTTTCTCCGCCCTCTTCAGCTCTGAGGCTGGTCAGAAACTCAAGACCGTCCATCACCGGCATGTTCCAATCCAGCAGGATTGCATCCGGCATGGTTTTCCTGCACTCGTCAAGCGCCTGCTGACCGTCCTCCGCTTCAGTGATTTCGAAGTCCATGTCTTCGAGGATCCTGCGGGCGACCTTACGGATGACGCTTGAGTCATCAACTACAAGGCACTGTTTCATCACGTGTTACTCCACTCATTGGCCGTCAGGCCGTTACGCTGCTGCCATCGGCTCGGTAAACAATGCGCCGAGAAGACGATCGACATCCAGAATGACCATCAACTGTCCGTCCAGGCGGTGCACACCACCGGAAATCTCCGCCCAGCGGCGATCGAGATTCGACGGGTTCGGCTCCGCGGACGCTGCCGGTAGTGTCAGGACTTCGCCAACGGTGTCGATGACGAGACCGTAGCTTTCCTGCTTGTACTCAATCCCGACCGCCATCATCTGCTCGTCTTCCAGCGGCGGAAGATGCAGGCGGCGACGCATGTTGATCGCCGTGACGATACGGCCGCGCAGGTTCAAGACACCCTGAACTTCCGGAGCTGACATCGGCACCCGTGTGACACTCTCGGGGACGAACACGTCATGGACCTGCGAGATCGGAAGGCCGAAGAGCTGGCCACCGATGACCACGGTCACATACTGGATCGTGTCGCTGGCGGCACCAGCGTCCCCGTTGACTTTGTTTTCCAGGACACTCATGCGGCAGCTCCCAGTTCATTGGAGAAGACATCTTTCAGGGCAGCAATCAGCCCGGGCCGGTCGAACTTGGCGACATAATCGTCGAACCCGGCCTGGCGGCCACGCTCGATCGATGCCGGTGTCACCATCGAGGACAGCGCAAGGATCGGGATGTTGCGGAAGCGCGGGTCGCGGCGCAGGGATTCGCAGAACTCGAACCCGTTGATCTCCGGCATCTCGATATCGCTGACAATCGCGTGGAACTTGTCGCCGTTTTCCAGGAGATCGAATGCCTGCTGCGGACCGGTGCAGGTTGTCACGTCATAGCCTGCGGCCTTCAGCACCGGCGTCAGCATGTTGCGGAAGAAGGAACTGTCGTCGACGAAGAGGACCTTCTTCGTCAGCGCTTCAATGTCCATCTCCTTGCGCATGAACCAGTCTTCGAACGCTTGCGGCAGATAGTAGCCGAGGTCGATGATTTCGGTCGCGCGTTCCTTGACAACGGCGGACCCGAGCACGCCAGGACGTTCGGAGCCGACCTCGATGTTCATGCGGTCCTCGACAATGTCGACGATCTCGTCGACGACCAGACCCATGGAGCGACCAGAGTCGGAGAAGACCAGCATCGGCTGGGTGCCTTCCGTCTTATGGCAGTCGCCTTCGTTGACATAGACCAGCGGCATGAGCGAGCCCCGGTACTGGACCAGGTCCCGACCGTTGGACCGCTCGATCTTGGAGACCTCGAATTCCTCCAGGCGGGTGACCAGCGACAGCGGGACCGCCTTTGGCTCCGGCGCGCCGGCGCGGAACAGCAGCAGCGAAATTGCGTTCTGGCCGGACATGGCCTTGCGCTGCAGATCTTCCTGTTCGTCTTCCTGCGATTCGGCGACCGCGCTCGAAGCATGGCTTGCCATTGCACCGGCGATGCCGTTCGGGTCGATGATCATGATCACCGAGCCGTCGCCCAGGATGGTGTTGCCGGAGAACATGTCGAGTGCTCGAAGCATGGTCGACATCGGCTTGACCACGATTTCCTCGGTATGGAAGACACCGTCGACGACAACACCGAATGTCTGGCTGCCGACCTGCATGACGACAATGAAACCGTTGTCGGCATCAATCGCCTGGTCGGCGTCCTCGCCTTCATAAATTCCCAGAAGCTGGGACAGGTGGACAAGCGGCAGAAGCTTGTTGCGCAAGCGCAGGACCGGCGTGTCCTTGATCCGTTCAATACGATGCTCGGAATTCGTCTGGACCCGGACAAGCTCCACCACAGAAAGCTGCGGGATTGCAAACCGATCACCGCTGGCCTCAACAATCAGCGTTGACACGATCGCGAGCGTCAGCGGGATCTTGATGATGAAGCTGGAACCCTTGCCGGTCGCAGAGCGCAGGTCGACGGTGCCGCCGATCAGTTCGATGTTGTTGCGCACCACATCCATGCCGACACCGCGTCCGGAAACGCTGGTGACTTCGGCGGCGGTGGAAAAGCCTGCATGGAAGATGAACTTGTGGATCTGGGAATCCGTCATCTTTTCGAATTCGGCTTCCGTGGCCAGACCACGCTCCAGAACCTTCGCTTTGACCTTTTCGACGTCGATGCCCTTGCCGTCGTCACGGACCTCGATGATGATGTGACCGCCCTCATGATAGGCGGCAAGCGTGATGATACCCTTTTCCGGCTTGCCGGCGGCGCGGCGCTCCTCGGGGCGCTCCAGACCGTGGTCGGCCGAGTTGCGGACCATGTGTGTCAGCGGATCCTTGATCATCTCAAGAACCTGACGGTCCAGTTCTGTATCGGCACCGATCATTTCCAGTTCGATCGGTTTCGCCAGTTCCTGGCTCAGATCGCGCACGATGCGCGGCAGTTTCTGCCAGGCATTGCCGATCGGCTGCATGCGGGTCGCCATGACCCCTTCCTGCAGCTCCGCAGTCACGTTTGAAAGGCGCTGCAACGGCACCTTGAATTCACTGTCTTCGTGCCGGCGTACGATTTCAAGCAGCTGGTTGCGGGTCAGCACCAGCTCGGAAACCATGGTCATCAGGTGCTCAAGCGTATCGACGGCAACACGAATGCTCTGGTTTGAGACACCGCCACCGGCAGCTTTCTTCTCACCGCCGTCACCACCGGCCTTCTTGGCGGCAACCGCCTTGCTCGGCTCGGGCTTGGCTTCAACCTTTGCGGCAACCGGCGCCGGCGCGGGCTCATCGATCTCATCAGCCATGTCTTCGGCTTCAATCGGCGCCACTTCGGCGATTTCGACCTCGATCTCGGTCTCCTGGAAAGCCCTCTCCAGTTCATCAAGAGAGACCTCGCCGGGACGCAGCGGTCGCTCAAGTGTCTGCTCAGGATTTTCTTCTTCCGATACCTCTTCAGCCTCTTCCGCAGCAGGTGTCTCGTCGACCACCTCTGCTTCAGCTTCACCACCGCCAGCCATGGCCGCGTCTGCCTTGGCCGACATGTCCTCCAGCTTGCCGATCAGCTCGCTGTCGTCACCCTGAGGCTCTTCACCTTCCGCAGCCTCAAGTTCCTGGAGGATGTCCTTGATCTGATCGATAGAGATCAGGATAAGCGAAACCGCTTCCTGCGTGACGGGCGCGCCATCACGAAACTTGCCCATGAGCGTTTCCGCCGCATGAGCAATACCTTCAAGCCGGGGCAGGCCCAAAAATCCGCAAGTGCCCTTAATCGTGTGCACGAGACGGAAAATGTTATCAAGAATGGTTGCGTTGTTCGGTTCTTGCTCGAACTTTACGAGCTCAACGTCAACAACATCGAGACTCTCGTTCGTCTCGGTAATGAATTCCCTGAGGAGGTCGTCCATGGCCTGCTCTCACCCGACTTGTTACTGGTTCCGCATCCGGAAACGGATGTCTGGACCGAAAAGTCCATGTGAGCAGGTTGACCTCAAAGAGTTAAGATACGCTGAAACCAGCGGAGACTTTTGTAGCTCTATTTAGACCTTTGGAAGGGCCGTTATTTTTACCAATTCTTCTTGTTTATCTATCGTTAATACCATTTCGGATTCTCGGGCGAGCAGCAACGTGTAAATTGGCTGAACCGAGTGCGCATCCACCCGTTCAGGTTCTTCTCCACCCAGAGTTTCTTTCATTCCCAAGGGGATACGGGGGTTGAGTCCGCTCGCAGTCAGCACAAAGGACGGAGATTGCGGGTCGCCTTCCATTTCAACTTTAATTTCGCCCCCGCGCGGAACACACTGGTTGGCAATAAGTATAAGGTTAAGGAGAAGCTTGACGTAGTTCTTCGGCATCAGGTGCCGGGACACTTGCCAAACTAGATCGGATTTTTCGTTTTCCATAAACCCTGTGGCAACAACCTGCGCATCGCCCAGGTCGATTTCCGCACCCGCAGATCCAGCTGCCCCGAATGCCAACCGTGCAAACTGGAGTTTTGCCGAAGCCTGCCGGGCACTTTTGCGAATGAGGTCCATCGCAAATTCGCGCATGTCCTCCGATCCCTCCTCGTCGAGGACTTCAAGACCGTTTGTGATTGCGCCGACCGGACTGATGATGTCGTGACAGACACGGCTGGCGACCAAAGCGGCTAGGTCCAGAGAGGAAAGCTCTTGAAGTGCAGACATGACGATTTAGGGCTCTTCTACAGGGTCTAAGCGAAATTCTGATTCGCGTGGGTTTGCGCAAGCGTTACACATCCTCAAAGCCGCTGCCAAGGCAGCGTCCGGCAGCAATTCCGGTCATCCAGATGAAAGTTGCGGATTTGGAACGTTTGGGCGGAAAAGGCCGGGTTTCTGATATCACTTCAGACCGATTTGGCTCTTTTTTGCGCTCCCGCACTACCGTTCGGGAACACAGCCGACTTTACCGGCGTTTGCTTCTGCTTCTTTCAAAAGTTCCGCTCCGTTGACGATGAACAGGAAACGATTGACGACCGAATGGAAAAAAACCAGCTTTCCCTCAACAAGGGCATAGATGAAGGGACTGCCTGCAGTCGCAAACCCTTCCGAAAGGGCGTACCCGCCGCAGCCGGCAAAGAGCGGCGCGTAGGTTTCAGGATTTCTTTCAAAAGCAGCAAGATTGCCCTCGTTGACGAAGATCCACTCGGCACCGCCCCAATAAAGTTCGTGGCGCCGGTCACCCTTGCGCGGCTGGCCGTCCACAAAAAAGGACACCGGGTCGTGCCCGCCGATCGCGTAGCCCGTTATCGGATCAGGGACGAAAAGTTGGGGACGCGCGACACTGGAACCCGCAAAAACAGCCAGAACGGCGCTTACGGCAAGGCAAAGACACATCCACGTCTTTTTTTCAGGCCAGCTTTTCATTGATTCGGCTTATGTAAGTGCAGAAGCTTGTGCGAATCAGCATGATTCTGCTGGAGTTTAGCATTGCGATCTGGGGGATCGGAAAACAATGCGCCGCATCCATCAGATTACGAGGAGTCTATATTCAATGGCACAAATTTCCTGGCGAGTGGCGCCCCTGATTGCAGCCGCGTTCCTGTGCTTGTGTTTGATTGCCAACCCGACCGTCTCATTCGCTCAATCGTCCGGTGCGGAACCGATTCCGAACAATCAGACCTTTGACGAGGATGAAATCCTCAAGACCGGACATGAATTTTTCGGCGCAGTGTCTGGCGGACTGGCTTCGGTCATTGAACGGGCCTTTTCCAGATATGGCGAACCCAACGGGTACATTCTGGGAGAAGAAGGCTCGGGAGCATTCGTGGCAGGCGCGCGCTACGGTGAGGGCCACCTCTACACCCGCAATGCCGGCACTCACAAGATCTTCTGGCAGGGGCCTTCGGTCGGATGGGATTTCGGCGCTGATGGCGCCAGGGTCATGATGCTTGTCTACGGGCTGCCGAATGTGAATTCGATCTATGATCGTTTTGCTGGCGTGAACGGTTCGGCCTATCTCGTCGGCGGCGCAGGAATGACGGTTCTGCTCAAGAACGAAATCGTTCTTGTCCCGGTCAAGGCGGGTGTCGGTGCCCGGCTCGGCTTGAACATGGGATATCTCAAGGTCACGTCGAAACCGACCTGGAACCCCTTCTGACGCATTGACCTTGGCACTGCCGATTGCATGACGTTCCGTAAGCCTGCAGTATCATGCACACTTGGCGGCAGTGCTGCTGTCGTCTAGGGTATGGACGCATTAATGAAGCCGATTTGGCGGCAGAAATGGCAAAATCTCACGAGGAAGCGTGTGCAGAACGGGCTTTGTGCGCGGTCAAGCACGATGACGCTGCGAGATAAAGCCATTTTGCCGTCCTTCGGATTTGGCCGTTTTGGCCATCTGCTTTGTCGCGAAAGGCTTGAAAATGTACCACATTTCCTGCACTTTCGCTCCTCGCAGTTGGTCAAAACGATCCAAACCAAATTGACTTCATTAATGGGACCATACCCTAGGGTACGGACCCATTAATGAAGCCAATAATGATGATAGATTGGCTTGGGAATGCGAGCAGGAGCCTGGTGTGATTGAAGCGGCAATGTATATGGCATTGGGATTTTGTACGGCCGGTCTGATCGGTCTTGCAATCCTGCCTGCCTTCTATCGCC
>JGI12316J14372_10000642_pt1 | contig 59230 bp, 51 predicted proteins | sample MarCyaLeptolynsp_FD_14372 | JGI IMG/M metagenome (IMG submission 14372)
AGATGGCCTGCGCAGCCGGCGCTGCGCGAGCAAGGACAGCTTGAAGGCGCCAAACCGCCCCAGGCCCCAGGCCTGTGAGGATTTGGCAACGCTCCAGATGGCGTGCGCAGCCAGGCCTGGGGCTACTGCTTGAGGTCGAAGCCGCGGCGGCTCGAGGCCTTTCCGCTCTTGCGAAACTCTTCGCGGTACGCGAGCGCCATGTCGAGCTCTTCCTGGGTGTAGAGCTTGCCGACCATGCCCGTCCGCACCTTCTTCGCCTGAACCAGCAGGTCCTTTTTCACCTCGGGCGGCGTGTCGATGACGACCATCCCGTTCTTGATGAGCGCGGTGAGAGCCCGAACGTTGTCGCCGCGAACGCGAGTAATCCCCTTTTCGAGCAGCTTGCGACCAACAGCCATCTGCACGCGCTGGTCCCGGGCCGAGGGTGCGTTCCAAACCGATGTGCGAATCACCATGCCGCCAATGCCGTAGCCCAGCGGCTCACTGGACATGTAGCGAATTCGCGTGTGCCACTGCATCGCGACCGCCGCCAGGGGCGACGCGTACGCCGCGTCGATGCGCCCGCTGTTGAGCGACGGCAGCACCTCCGGCACGGACAGGGGCACACCATCCATCCCCAGGTTGCGGAACATCAACCGCACCAGCGGGTCGTCCTGCCACGCCCAGATCCGCATCTTTTGAAGTTCGTCGCGGTTGGTGACCGCGTTGTTCGAAAACAGGTACACCCAGCCCAGGTCGCCGGGCGCGAGCAACTCGAACCCGCGCTCGGTGAACTTCTCTTGAAAGTAGGGCCACATTCGGGCCCGCACGTAGTCGAGCTCTTCAACGGAGTCGAACAGAAACGGCAGCTCGAGCACCCGAATGCCCGAATAGATCAGGCCAAGCCCAACCGATGTGAGAGCCGCGCCGTCGAGCTGTTTGAGCCGCATCTTGCGCACGACGGCTCGTTCGTCCCCCTGGGAGCCGCCGCCGTAGTACTTCGTCTTGACCCTGCCCTGGGTGAGTTCTTCTACCTTGGCGGCGCCGCGGACGAGCTGCTTCATCCAAAGCGACCCCTCGGGAGCGAGCGTCGCGATACGCCGGGTCACGGTTGGCGTCTTGTCTTTTTGCGCGGCGCCGTGCTGCGGCAAGACCGCCAGTGCGAGCACCGCTACGAGCCCGGTCAGGTGTCGTCTCGTCCCCATGGTTTCGAGGGTAGCAGTCGCGGCGAGCCGCTGCCCAAGCAGCGTTCGCCACAACCGTCACAGAGTGTCGACGTTCACACCGCGCCGGTATTCAACCGGTGCCGGCGATTCTCGGCCCGTGCCTACAGGTAGTTGAGGCCGTAGTACGAAAGCGCCGCGCCGATGGCCGCAACGAGCAGGAAGAGCAGAACTTTGCCCACCGCGCTCTTCTTGGCCTGCTTGGCCTGCATCAGGGTGGCGGTGTCGTCGACCCGTAAAGACGACTTCTTGCCCGCCCCGACCGACCGCTTGTTGGTCGCTGCGGCCTGGGCCAGGATCGAATCCATGTCGGCGCCCGGACCGGCGCTGCGCGCCACCGGAATGCCTTCCTCGATGATGATGGACTCGTCGCCGGGAGCGCGCGGCGGCTGCCCCGAAAGAGCGCCGTCTCGGACCATGAGCTTGGTCGGCTCGTTGTCGCCGCCGTCGAAGTCCTCGACCCCACCGCGATACGCCGCTCCATCGGGCACCGTCTCTCCGGTGGGCGCGCGAGGCGGCTCGGACACGGCCGGGCCGTGCATCGGCCCGCGCACGCGTTCGTGGGGCTGTTCCTTTTTGGCCAGCGCCGACGGGTGGACCAGCGCGTCGTTGAGGCACTTGTCCCAGGCCGTGCCAATCGCGCTTTCGATCTCCGCCCCGTTCTTGAAGCGAATCTTCGGGTCCGGATGCAGAGCCTGCATGCACAGGTCGGCCAGCGGACCGGGAATCGACGGGTCGTGCACGCGCGGCGACTGCGCGGTCGCCTTGATGACGTAGCCGTTGGTCGTTTGGGTGTCGGGCCCCTCGTAGGGGATTCGACCAGACAGGAGCTCGTAGAGAACCGCCCCCCATGCGAACACGTCGGCCTGCGGCGTGTACGAGCCCTCGCGAATGGCCTCGGGCGGCGCGTAGCCGGGCGTTCCCATGAAGATGCCGGCCTGCGTCAGGTCGGAGTCGGGCAGACGAACGATGCCGAAGTCGGCCAGCTTCCAGCGGTTCTCACCGGCGTGCAGGACGTTGGCCGGCTTGACGTCGCGATGCACCACGCGCTGCGAGTGGGCGAAGGCGAGCGCCGAGGCCAGGTCGCGCGAAATCTCGACGCAGCGAGCGAGCGGCATGCGAACCCGATCGAGGCGGTCGGCGAGCGACTCGCCCGGCAGGTACTCGAGCACCATGTAGGGCGCCTCGCCGTCCTGGCCGACGTCGAAGATCGTAACGATCGCCGGATGCTGCATCTTGGCAGCCGCCTTGGCCTCGCGCTGAAAGCGCTCGAGGTAGGCCTTGCGCGCGCGGGCCGACCGCCCGCCGCGCGGGGCGACGATGGTCTTGACCGCGACCTCGCGGTCGAGCATTGGGTCCCGCGCGCGGTAGACCACGCCCATTGCCCCCTTGCCCAGCACCTCGATGATCTCATAGCGACCAACGGTCTTACCTTTGGTCTCCTTCGGCGCCTCGACGCCGGGGGGAGCAACGCCCTTGAGCCGTGAAGCGGTACGCGGGCGATTGGCGGCTGTGTGCAAGTCGGACATGTCGTCTGGGAGGCGGCCTGCGAACGCTATGTTACTTCACCCTCGGGGCGAAAGAAGGCCCCAACCCGCGGATTTCGAACCCGAGCGATGGTGCCATTGTCGGCGGCCCCGCGGGCGCCGCGAAGTGCCGGGGATTCCACGCGAGCCCGGCGACAGTCGTTCGGCCTGCGGGCAGCTCCCCGCAGGGCCAAGTCCGGGCCATGGCCGCGCGCCCCTACTCGCGAACTCGACGGCTTCCGGCAGGTCGCAACCCGTTCAGGGTGACGACGGCTCCCGCCGGCACCGACTCGGTCACCCAGCAGTTGCCGCCGACCACGGCGCCCCGACCGATCTCGGTGTCGCCGCCGAGAATGGTGGCGCCCGAATAGATAACGACGTCGTCCTCGATGCGCGGATGCCGGCGAACCCCGCGCTGCGGTCGCTGCTGCCCCCTGGGCACGCTCATCGCGCCCAGGGTGACGCCCTGATAGACCCGAACGCGGTCGCCGATCTCGGTCGTCTCACCGATGACCACGCCCGTTCCGTGGTCGATGAAGAACGACTTGCCGATGGTCGCCGCCGGATGAATGTCGATGCCCGTGTGGCCGTGGGCGATCTCGGACATCATCCGCGGAATGATCTTGGCGCCTTCGCGAAGGAGCGCGTGGGCGATGCGGTGCACGGAAATCGCGTACACGCCCGGGTAGCAGAAGACGACCTCGTCCACCCCCGTGGCCGCCGGGTCGCCCTCGTAGTGGGCCTGGACGTCGAGCGCCAGCCTTTGCCGAATCTCGACCAGTCGCTCCATGAAGCGCTCGGTGATCTCTTGCGCCTCGGAAGCGCATTCGGGGCAGTCGAGGTCCTTGGTTCCCCGCGAGAGCTGACTTTTGTGGTGCAGCCCGCGATACACCTGGCGCCGCAACGTGCGGCGCAGGGTCTCCACCCGCTCGCCGACGTGCGCGCGCAGCTCGTCGGGGGTGGCCCGCACCAGGGCTTCGCCGACGAAGCCGGGAAAGATCAGCGCCCGCGCCTGCTCGAGGATGCGCTCGACCTCGGCCATGGACGGCAGCTCGTACGAGCTTACGTGCTCGAGGGCGCCCGAGCCGTTGCGATAACTGTCGAGCAGCGACTCGACGAGCTCGTCGCGCTCGTCGGGCTCAGCCAGTTCGACGTGGCGCGGCAGGTGGCCGGACATGCCGGCGAGTTTAGCCCGGATCTTGGAAAAGACAGGGAATTCCGTCAGTTCGCGGGGGATGCCGGCACGACCGCGGTAAGTACCTGGGCCGACTCGTCCGAATCTGCCTCGGCGAGGATGGTGGCGCGACCACCGCTGGTGCGAACGATAGTCGACCGACCAGCAAACGTCTGATCGAAGAGCCGCCCCGCCACGCACGCGCGAACCGCCACGCCGGTGACGCCCTCGAGGGCGGCGTCCAGGCCCACGATCAGGTCGTCTGCCGCCGCCGTCGGCAGCGCCAGCGGACTCGCGAGAATCAGCGGGCTGCGGCCGCCGAGTCCCTCGGTAAGAAACGCAAAACGCTCGGCCGACGACAGGGGCTGGGCCTGCGCGTCGTAGCCGACCAGCGTGACCAGGCTGCCGAACGGCGTTTCCGTGTGGACCGGCTCCCGGCCCTCTCCGCGCGACAGAGCGAGAGCCCGGCTGTCGTCCAGGCCCGGCAAAAGGTTGACCTGGTCGACGACCGATAGCAGCTTGCCCTCGGGTGAGAACACCATCGAGCTGTTGACCGGCCGCCCGGCGCGCAACAGGCGCGGACCGCTGCCGGCCACGACGAACGCCTGGTAGCGCTTGGCCAGCGCGGCAAAATACGCGAACGACCACGCCCTGGCTCGCGGAGCCAGCGCCGCCAGGGCCGTGCGACGCGGGTCGACGGTCGCGTGTTCGAACATCGCCCGCACGGCCGTCCAGGGGCGACTGGCCAGGGACGCGGCCAGGGCGGCGCCCAGCGTAGACGCTCGGCGCGCAACTGGCGGCGCCATGCCCAGCGCCACCACCGTCCCGACGTGAGCCGGGTAGACGATCAGCCGCACTCCGGGGTCCGGACACGCATCGACGGCGGCGACGGCCGCCGCGTCAAGCCCTCGGCGCAGCGTCCCCTCGTCGGCGATGTAGTCGTCGTCGAGGGCGACCTGAACCGCGTGCAGCGCCAGCTTCACCAGATCACTCGTTGACCGCGCGCCGGCACCGTTACCGGCGCGCTTCGTTCACGGCCGCGATCGCTTCTTCGGTGCGCGACACGGGCACCGTGACCCGCGTGGGCATGCCGCCGTCGAGCCCCAGCAGGCTCACGAAGTTCCATCCCGACTCGTACCCCGCGGCAATGGTGAGCATGCCCGAGTCTGACACCATCGCCACGTCGGCCAGCGCCTGGCCCCGCAACAGCAGGTCGGTCTTGTCGTAGGCCGGCGGATGCGTGCCCGCGTCGACGTAGGCGACGCGTCCGCGCAGCGCGTACCGCCGAGCCAGGCGCTCGGTGCCGGCGAGACGCGTTTCGAACGCTCGCGCCGCCTCCTCGATGGTGTCGTTGTGACCTCCATCGGGCATTCCGCCCACCAGCCACTGGACCACGGCGCGCTTGAGATTGGCGTCGCGAAAACGCGCCCGAAGCGCGTAGTCGACCCGCCGGGCGATGGGGCCCGGCTCGCCAATGCGGGTGTCCACCGCGCGGGCGTCGTCGTCGGCGCCGCGATACGGCTCCTTGCCGCCCAGAATCCACTTGGCCGCGGCGTACAGACCGTCGAGGTCCATGTGCGTCACGATGGTGTCGATGGGACCGACGGTGTGAACCAGCTCGGGCGTCACCATCTCGGGACAGGCGCCGTGCTCGGCCTTGGTTGCCAGAACGAAGCGCTCGTCACCCGCGTACTCGCCGTGGCGGTCGTGATCGTGGTGGTCGACCCAGCAGGCCAGTCGCTCGCCGAGCCCTTGAATGAACGGAAGCGTGACCGTGTCGAACGAGACGCCCCCACCAGCAGCGGCGAAGGCGAGGTCCAGCACAACGACCCGCCCCGACGCCTTGTCCGGGCTCGGAAGCGCACGGGGCGATGCGAATAGCAGGTTCGGGATCGTCGGAAAGGCCACGTAGGCCGCGGATGATAGCAGGCAGCGGCCCGGGCGACCGACAGTGTCGCCACCCACGGCGCAACCAAAGCTTGCCCCGCCCGAGAGATTTGCTGGCGCTGGTGGCGCGGCGGAGCGATACTGGCAAGGTGAGTCGACGCTGGGGAACATCGACCGCGGTCACCCTGACCTTTGCGCTGGCTGCCGCGTCGAACCCCGCGCAAGCGAGCCCAGAACCGCCCGCCACAGGCCTGGGCCCCAGGGCAGACGTTCCCCGGGCGGCCCGCGCCGCCGCCCGCAGTCGGGCGCGACCGCGCCCCGGTCGCCCGGCACCGCCGCCGGGAAAAGCGCCCGGAGGCTTTCGGCTCGAGGGCGATCCCGAGATCTCGGTCGTGTTCGGCGACAGCACCCGCTTTCGCAGCCACGTCGATGCGTTTTTCGCGTTGCGCGACGCAATGCAGACATCGAGGGCTCGGTTCTCCGCGTTCGCGCGAGCTACGGTTTCGACCCTCGAAGCCCACCGCCGGGGGCGCTGCCCGGTCGATGCCGTTGCGCCGTTCTACGCGCGAGCCTTCGACGCCGGCCAGGACTTTCGCGAGCTCGGCGCGGAGCTCGAAAACCACGCCCGCGCCATCACCGCCCTTCACGACCTCGGCGAAACCGCGAGCCTGACGCCGGATTATCGCTGGAAGGTGAATCGCGCGCGGCAGCTTTTCAAGATGCTGCTGGTCGACTATCGGGAAATGAAGACCGTGCTGGACGACCAGCTCGGTTCCGAGCTCGCCCACCGAGGCTGCGACCTGGACGTGCTGCTCGAGGCCGGACGGAAAGCCCCGCCCCCCGACGCCGACCTGGCCGCCGCCGCGTTCGACCCGCGCAAGCCCACGGGCCGCAAGCGCGCCCTGCCCGACGGCGCGACCCCGCCGGTCACGTATTTCGTCGACAACACGCGCTGCGCCAAAACCATGCGCCTCGTGGTCGACGGAACGGTCGAGGGCGACGTCTCCGCGCGCAGGCGAGCGGCATTCCAGGCACCGCCCGGACGCCACAGCATGTGCCTCATCCCGCGCTCTAGCAGCGACACCTGCGGCGACCCCGGCACCGTCAGAACCACGTTTATTCACGACGGCTGGTCCATCACCGTCCGCTGCGAGTAACCCGCCCAACCTCGGACAGGGTCTCGGACTGGCCCCGGACTCGGACTCCGTCTCGGTCTCGGCCTCGGTCTCGGATTCCGGTTCGGTCTCGGTCTCGGCCCCGGATTCGGATTCGGACTCGGACTCGGACTCGGACTCGGACTCGAATTCGGCCTCGGATTCGGCCTCGGTCTCGGTCTCGGTCTCGGACTCGGATTCGGACTCGGATTCGGATTCGGATTCGGTCTCGGTCTCGGTCTCGGTCTCGGACTCGGCCACTCCGATGCCTCCCGAAACCAAGCGCCAACCTCCGCAGCCGCGCCGCCACGAACAACCATCTGCCGGCCAACGGGCCGGCACCGACCGAAATCCCCCAGCCCCACAGATCCCCGACGCAACCACCTCGCGCCCCCCAAAACGCGCCCCAAGCGGAACGCGCGGGGCGTCGAATCAGCGGGCGTCACGAAGTGCTCGCGCCAACGGCGCGACGCCAACGGAGAGCGAGCTCCGACGCGCCGCCGGGCCAAAGGCCCGCCGGCCTCTACGGAGCGACCCGCTGATCGACGCCCCGCGCGTGGAGCGCTCGTCCAGTACGCTGCCCGACAAAGCCGCCCTAGTGCGGCCGCTCGCGAATGATCTCGCCGTCGTTCGCGCGGCGCCGCATCTTGTCCAGCAGCGCCAGGTTGTGGCCCGCATCGTCGTGCTTCGGGTCCAGCTCCAGCGCCCGATCAAACGACGCCCGCGCCCCCTCGACATCCCCCACTCGCAACCGAACCACCCCCCGCAGGTAGTGCAGCCGCGCGTCGCGAGGCGCCAGCGAAAGCCCTATCTCGACCTGCTCGGCAGCCGCGTCTATCTCCTCGAGCGCCGACAGAGCGAGGGCAAAGTTGTACCGAAAGTCTGCTTCGTCGGGCCGCTTGGCCACCGCGCGCTTGAGATACCACAGGGCGCGCAGCGGCTTGCCCTCCCGGGCGATGATGGCGCCGAGGTTGTTGTAGGTCTCGGGCAGGTACTGCTTAAAGCGGAGGGCGCGCCGATAGATCACCTTCGCACGCCGATCGTCTCCCGCCTCGACGTACGCGCGCCCCAGCAGAAAGTAGGGCCGCGGGTCATTGCCGTCGACCTGCAGTGCTTTGCGGTAATAGAAGATGGCGTTGCGAATGTCGCCGCGACGCCGATAGGCATCGCCGAGAAACTTGAGCGGCTGCACCCGCCCCGGATAGTCGTCGGCGATCCCTCGGTAGACGTCGATCGCTTTGTCGGCAGCCCCGACCGCGGCGTAGGCGGCACCGAGGTCGAGCCGGGTCTCGAGGTGCGCGGGGTCCAGCCGCGCCACGGCTTCGAGTTCCCGCACGAGGTCGTCGCTATCGCCGCGCGACGCGTGAATCAGCACCAGCGTGCGCCGCGCCTCGACGTGCTCGGGCTGTTCGCGCACCACCTGCTTGAGCTCCTCGAACGACCGGTCGACGTCGCCCTTTTCCCACAGCAGCTTGCCGAAGGAATAGCGGAGCGAGGTGTCCCACGGGCGCCTGCGCAGCATCCTGGAGTGCAACGACTCGCTTTCGCGCAGCTCGCCGCGCCGGTACATCAGCCGGGCCAGACCAGCCATCGCCGCGTAGTACCCGGGCCGAAGCTCGAGCGCGTAACTGTACTGGCCGACCGCTCGATCGAAGCGCGAGCGGCCCAGGTGCAGCTCCGCCATCACCCGGTGGGCCTCGGCGAGCTTCGGGTCGATGAACAGCGCCCGGGCCAACACCTTGCGCGCCTGTTCGGCCCGCCTGGAATCGGGGCCTCGGCCGAGACCGTGCACGAGCGACAGCCCGCGCCCGAACAACGTAAACGCGTAGTAGTCAGAGGTAGGCACGCGACGCACCTCTTCGAGGTCCGCCGGGCGCACCGGGATCTTGGCGGCGGCCATGAGCTCCTCGATCAGCTCGCCCGTGAACCGGTGCACCAGCTTGAAGTCGCCGCGCCGCGTGCCGCTCGCGATGAGCGACGCGGTGCCGGGCTGATCCGATCGCCAGAGCTCCACCGTGAGAACGAGATCCCAGTTCGCGGCCCGACCGATGCTGCCGGTAAAGACCAGCTCGGCGTTTTGCGCGCGCGCGAGGTCCGCCACGGCAACCGCGTCGAGCATCTCCGGCGGTTTGCCGAAAGGCACCACAAGCTCCCCGTACGCGGGCCGTAGGTCGCGATGCGCCTCCAGCCGCTCGGCCAGCATAAAGGGCACAGCGACCCGCATCCAATCGAGCGAGCGCGCCCGGGCCGCGTTCGCGAACACCGAAACGGTGAAGGCCGGCGGGCGCGTCACGTTCGCGTCGCGGTCCGCAGCCGCGTCACCGAGGTTCGCGGTGCCCGCTATCAATGCTGCTATCGCGACCGCCGCTATCTTGCACCGTGTCGCGAATCGCCGCATACCTAACTAGTCTTGGGGGGACGCGCGAAGAATTCAAGGAAACAGACGCGGGTTCGCGCGCTGTCGCCTCTGCGTTTGCTGTGGCTGCTCATCGTGTACGGCGCGTTCGCCTGTGCCGGTGCGTCGGTGTTCGCCTACAGCGAGTTCGCCCGCGAACTGCCCGACGACCTAACTGCCGCCGTTGACTACCGCCCGACTCGCGCGTCGCGGGTCTACTCCGCCGACGGTGAGCTCATCGGCGAGTTCTTTCTTCAAAAGCGGGTTGTGGTGCCCGCCGAGCGCATTCCCGCTCACCTCGAGCAGGCCTTCGTGTCGGCCGAGGACCAGCGCTTCTGGGACCACCCGGGTTTCGACACGGTGGGCATCGTGCGCGCCGCGTGGGCGAACTTTCGTGGCGGCCAGGTGTCCCAGGGCGCGTCGACCATCACCCAGCAGGCGACGCGCATGCTTTTGCTCAATCGCGCCAAAACCATCTCGCGCAAAATCAAAGAGCTCATCCTCTCGGTGCGCATCGAACGAGAGCTGACCAAGCGCGAAATCCTTCACCTCTACTTGAACCAGGTCTACCTGGGCCACGGAGCGTACGGGGTAGCCGCGGCGTCGGAGGTCTACTTCGGCAAGACGGTGGAACAACTCACGGTGGCCGAGGCCGCCATGCTCGCGGGCCTGCCTCAGGCGCCCTCGAAGTACTCGCCCCACCTCAACTACGACCTCGCTCGCCAGCGCCAGCTGTACGTGCTGGGCCGCATGTCGGACGACGGTTTTCTGTCGCCCCAGGAAGCGGAAAGCGCGTATCGCCAGCCCGTCGCTCTCGTCGCCCGCGAGCAGCCCATCAACGACTTTGCCGCGCCCTACTTCGTCGACCACGTGCGCCGCTGGGCGACCGAGCGCTACGGCCACCGCAGCGTGTTCTTCGGCGGTCTGCGCATCTACACCACCCTCGATTCGCGCAAGCAGCTGCTCGCCGAAGCAGCCGTGCGCGAGGGGCTGCAGGCCCTCGACCGCCGCATCGGTTTTCGCGGGCCACTCGGGCACCTGTCGGGCGGCGACATGGTCGCGTTCATGGAAGGCCCGCCCCGGCCCTACATTCGCGACGGTCGCGAAGCCGTCAGCGGACGCGGCGAGATTCTCGACGCCGTGCCCTACCTAGGCGTGGTTACCCGGATCGACCCCGCGGGGCGCAAGGTCTGGGTCGACGCCGGCCCTCGCCTGCTCGCCATGGATCGCGACAGCGCTCTGTCGCTCGTGCGCTGGACCGGCGAGCGCGGGGAAAAGCTCGCCGCGGGGGACGTCATTCCGGTGGAGCTGGCTCAGGGGCGGCGGGGCGAAACCGTGTTCGCACTCTCGCAGCGGCCGGACGTGCAGGCGGCCATGGTGGCCCTGGATCCGAGCAGCGGCCGCGTCGAAGCGCTGGTTGGTGGATACGACTTTCGACAGAGCAAGTTCAATCGCGCCACCATGGCCCGCCGCCAGGCGGGCTCGGCCATCAAGCCCTTCATCTACGCGACCGCGCTGCAAAACGGTTTTCATCAGCTCTCGATCGTCAACGACGCGCCGGTCAAGGTGCGGACCGCCAGCGGCGTTTGGTCGCCCGGCAACTTCAAGCCCGAATACCTGGGGCCAATCACGCTGCGAACGGCGCTGGCGAACTCCATCAACACCGTCAGCGTGCGCCTGGTGCTCACGGTTGGCGTGGACGCCGTGATCCGAACGATGCGCACCATGGGGATCGCCAGCGACTTCGTCCCCCACGTGTCCATCGCCCTGGGCACGCCGGACGTCACGCTGCTGGAGCTGGTCTCGGCCTACGCGTCGTTCCCCGCGGCCGGTCTGCGGGTCGAGCCGCGCTTCGTCGATCTCGTGACGTCCGACGACGGGGTCGTGCTCGAGGATCTGCGCGCCGATCGCCCCCGGGAGCGGGCGATCTCGGCGGAGCTGGCGTTTCTGATGGCCGACCTTATGAGCGGCGTGGTCGACCGGGGCACGGGTCGCTGGGCCCAGGCCCTCGAGCGGCCGACCGCCGGAAAGACGGGAACCTCCACCGGCCACCGGGACGCCTGGTTCCTCGGCTACACAACCGACCGTATTGCCGGGGTTTGGGTCGGTCGCGACGACTTCACCCCCATCGGAGCGAAGGCGACCGGCGGATCGGCCGCCCTCCCCATCTGGCTTCAGTACATGGCTGGCGCCCATCCCGACACGCCGCCCCGACCGTTCGAGCCGCCGAGCGACATCGTGTTCGTGCGCGCTAGCGAGCTCACCGGAGAGCCCCTGGCACCGGGGGCCGCCGGTGCCCGATGGGTGCCGTTCGCCCGCGGCAGCGTGCCCGAGAAGTTCACCGACGCCGTCGAGGCGGCGCGCTTTCGACCGAGCGCCGACTTCTAGCGAGATCGTCCCTGTCGAGCGCCGCCGCGAGTGAGGTTGATTCGAGCGCGGTGTCCTACACTGTGCCGTCGAGCTCGTTGTCGCGGGCCCCACGCGGGCTCCGACTGTGTGCTGCCACACGTTGGGGCGAACATGCCCTTCGGCCCCTGGAGCGAGAAGCGCCTTCGGGATACCGTTCGCACACCATGGTGGTGTCATCCCGCTGGCTCTCTTTGCTGTGTCTCATCTCGTTCGCCGCCGCGACCGGTTGCGGTGACGACGAGCCGAGCGAGACGACGACCACCACCACCACGGGCGGCGATGGCGACAGCGCCGGTGATGGAGACGGCGACAGCGGCGACGGCGACGGCGATGGAGACGGCGACATGACGCCGCAGTCGTGCCTCGATGCGATCGGTCAAAACACGACCGAGTACGTCGAGAACGAGGTCTTCGAGCGCAGCTGCAACTTCGGGTCGTGCCACGACAGCGACAATCCGGCCGCCGGCCTGGAGCTGACCGTCGGCAACTCCCTGGCGAATCTCGTCGATGTCGCCTCGGTCTCGACCGGGGACGTTCTGGTCGTGCCCGGCGACCCGTCGGGCAGCTACCTCATGGTCGTGATCGACCACGTATCTGCGATGGACGACCAGGGACGACCCGGTCGCCTGGAGGGGGATCTGCCGACGCAGGGCACAATGCCCCTTGCCCAACCGCTCCTTTGCCAGGAAAAACGCGATGCAGTGGCCGCGTGGATTTCTGGCTTGTCGATGTAGCGGCCCCCCAATCGCTTGACGATCCAGGGGGTTGCCTAGTACACCTTGAGAACCAGGGGGGAGTCTGGCCAGCGCGCCAGCGAGGGAGTAGGAAGGCCCCCGCGACCGTTTGCTTGCCGCGAGCAACTCAGTAACCCGCACTGCCGGGACCCCTTAGAGGAGGCGCGACGCACACATGGACTTTCTCTCCGACGTCATTCAAAAAGGCGGCTTCTTCTTCATTCTCAATATCTTCTTCTTGGCGATCGTCATCGCGATCATCGTCGAGAGGACGATCTATTTCCTCGGTCGAGGACACATCAACGCCAAGGCGTTCTTCGAGCAGATCAAACGACTGCTCGCAGCCAACAACATCGACCGAGCGAAAAAACTGTGCGACGCCACCGCGGCCCCGGTAGCCAGGGTTGCGAAAGCCGGCCTTTCGCGAATCCATCGCGGCGAGGCCGCCGTTGCGCAGGCCATGGAAGAGACCATGGTGGACGTCACCCCCGAGGTGAAGACCCGCATCGGCGCTCTGTGGTCCATGGCCAACATCGTCACCCTGACCGGCCTTCTCGGCACCGTCATGGGGCTCATCAACACGTTCAACGCGGTCGGCGACAAGGCGGCCCACGAACGGCAGGAGGCCCTGGCCGAGGGCATCTCCGAGGCCCTTTACAACACCACCGCCGGACTGGGCATCGCCGTCATCTGCATGATTGGCCACCTGCTTCTGTCCACGGCCTCGAAGAAGGTCATCGCCGACCTCGAGTCGTTCTCACTGCGCCTCGAGAACATGCTCGGCGACGACGGTGGACCGAGTTCTGGCGGCAAGTAGAGGCCCCGTCCACGCTACTCGACCCTCGAGGTAACGCCCTTTGATGACTACAGGCCAGGTCCGCGCTCGCGCCCGTATGGCGATGAAGAAGCGGGAAGAGCAGATCGAGCAGGAAGAGCTCGAAAGCGGCGAGCTCAACCTGGTGCCCTACCTCGACATCGTCACCAACATCCTTCTGTTCTTGCTGGCGTCGATTTCTTCCGGCGTGCTGTTTGGGCAGATCAACACCTCGCTGCCCGACCACGCCCCCTCGGCGGCGGTCGGCAACAACGACCCCAAGAAAAAGCCGGACGAGCAGCCGCTGCAGCTCGTCGTGTCGGTCACCAACAACGAGGTCTTGCTCTGGTCGCTGTCCGAGCTCGAGGGAACCCTCGAGACGCCGAAGCTCCGCATTCCGCGCAACGGCCTCGACGCCGAGCAGCCCTACAACTACGCCAGGCTCAACGAGGCGCTGCTGGAGATCGTCACCCGCCGGTTTCCCAACCCGGACACCCGCGAGCCCGCGACCAAGCAGATCATTCTGCAGGCCGACCCCACGACCCGCTACGAGATCGTCATCGGCATCATGGACCACGTCCGCAGCGTGGTGCCTGGCGAGGGTGGCGCCGACCCGAGCGGCAAAGTCGGTCTCGAGCTCTTTCCCGTCGTCCACTTCTCATCGGGATTCGAGTAGGAGCGCACCGTGGCCATCACCGTTAGAGAAGCCCGCTCCATCATCCGCAAAGCCAAAAAGCGGGTTCCCGAGGGCGAGGACATCAGTCACATCAACATCATGCCGATGTTGGACATCATGACCATCCTTCTGGTGTTCATGATCGCTCAGGCATCGGTGTCGGCGACTGAGTTCATGCCGCCGGACCTGCAGCCGCCGAGTTCGCTCACCCGGCAGCCGATGCCCGAGCAGGCAACCACGGTCTACATCGGCCGCGACGCGATTCTCATCGACGGCGAGCCGGTCGTCGCGGTGCGCGACGGCGACGTCGACTCCTCGGAGCGGGCCGGCGGGGCCCTCGGGCTCGAAGTCGTCAAGATTAAGAACGTGCTGTCGATGCACCGGCGGGCGTTCGCCGCCGAGCCGGAAAAGAAGACGGAGCTCACCATCATCGCCGACAAGGACACGCCGTACCGGCTCCTGGTGTCGGTGATGTACAGCGCGCGCCAGACCTGCGCGACCGAGCCCGACTGCTACCGCGACTTTCGCCTGATCGTCTCCCGCGCCGAGGGCTAAGGGTCCGTTCCGGGGCGCCGGTTCCGCCTGGCACCCAAGAGATCGCGCGGCTATAATGTTCCCATGCGCGGATTCGCCAAGGAACGTATTGCGCTGAGCGCCGTAGTGCTCGCGTTGTACATGTCGGTCATGTTCCTCGTGTCGCTTCAGGCACCCGACGGATGGGGCAATGCCTTTCTCGGCATGGCCGCCTGCTACGGCGTCGGCTTCTGGGCCCTGGTGACGCGCTACTTCTGGGGGCGCTGGTTCGCCATGGGCATCGGCATTTCCGGCCTGATTAGCGCCGTGATGTCGATCGCGCAGATCGGCCCCGAGCCGGTCCTGGTGTTCTACGGCGGCACCCACGCCCTGGCCATCGTGCTGCTCATGGGCAAGGCGGTCGCGTCTGCGTTCGACGGCCGGACCGACTGGCGCGAGCGCTTTCACCTCGACGAGAGCTCGACCAACCGCCTGGGCAAATCGATCATTCGCGTGGGCGTGTCCCTGCCCTACATCGTCATGTACGCCCTGGCGCCCCGCGAAGGCGCCGAGTGGCTTCCGGCCCTGGCAGCGGCCGGCCTCGCCGGTGCGGGCGTCTGGGGCATGCTGCGCATGCGCACCTGGGGCGTCCTGGCCCTGGCGGGCGGCGCCGTCGCCATCGCCATCGGCCTGCCCGACAGCGTTGCCGCGGCGTCCGCAGGCGTCAAGGGCGCTGATTTCATTGCGTTTACCGGCGCTGGCGCGGTGGTTTGGGCCGCCGCGGCTGCTCTGCCAATGGTCGGCCCCATCGTTCGCCACCTTCGCAGCGCCCGTATGTAAACAATCTCAGGGATTTGCGAATCCACAAGGCGGTGATGCCCTCGGGCGTCACCGCCTTTGTCGTCCAGGGAGGCCCGGTTAGCCCCCTGTCAGGCCGAGGCGCTTGCACCGGACGGCGGTTCTTTGTATCCACGGTAACCGCCCTGTTGCACGGGCATGGAGGACCATCCGTTGAGAAATCGTAGCGTTTACATCGCCATGGCCGCGGCGGCCGCCCTCGTCTTCGCCTTCGGTGCCGGCTCCGCCGACGCCAAGAAGAAGCGCCGCGGCAAAGTCGGCGGCCCCTCGTGCAGCGTGAGCTACCTCAAGCTCGTCGAAGGCAACACGTGGACGTACCGCAACGTCAACCCGGTCCCCAACGGACCGCCCCCTGCGGAGCTTACCCTCACGGTTAAGTCGATCGAAGCGGGCGACGACGGCAAGACCGTCATCACCGTGGTGCAGAGCTTTCGAGGACGCACCCACGAAACGCCGCTGACCTGCAGCGCCGAGGGCCTGGTCGTGCCGCCCCACAGCTTCCTGTTCGCCGGTGAAGCTGGCGCCGACCCGGGCATCACCCGCAGCAACGAAGAGCACAACGGCGTGACCTACCCCAATGACGCCAGCTACCGCAAAGTCGGAGCCACCGGTGAGGAGCTCTACAAGGCCGACGTGACCCGCGACGTCGCCGAGGGCAGCGGCGCCGAGTACAACAAGTCCCGCGTCGAGGTCGAGCGCCTGTATCTGGTCGCGTCGACCAGCACCACGGTCGAGACCGAGGTTGGCTCGCGCAACCGCGCGACGCGCATTGGCTTTCAGATTCAGGCCCGCTCGTTCGTGGACGAAAAGGACCGCGAGCTGCCGGTGGCCAACAACGGCGACATCTGGATCGACCGCAAGCTCGGCGCTGTGCGGTTCAAAGACAGCCAGGGGCTCGAGTGGGCCCTGTCCGCGAGCAACCTGCTCGAAGAGTAATCGCTCGAAACAGGCTTTGAGGGCCGCCGGTTGCCACGTGAGGCAGCGGCGGCCCTTTGCCGTTTCGGCGCCCGGCTCGATTCAGTCCAGGCGGACCCAAAGGCAGTCGAGGTAGCGCCCCTCGGGAAACCCCGCCGCGACCGGGTGGTCCGTGGCGGCACCGCTGCGCGCAATCACCCGGGCACGCCGGCCGACGTGGGCCGACGCGTAGGCGACCACGGCCTCCAGGTCGTGATCGCGTACATGGGACGAGCACGAGGCTGACACGAGCACGCCGCCGCGCGCGACGCGGTCCATGGCGAGGGCGTTGACGGCCCGATACGCCCGAAGGCCGCGTTGCCGGGCGCGCTCGCTCGGCGCAAAGCTGGGCGGGTCGCAGACAACGACGTCCCAGCGCCGATCGGCGCGCGTCGCCTCGGCGAGGAAGTCGTGCACGTCGGCGACAACCCCTTCGTGGGCGGCGCCGTCGAGCCCGTTGGCCCGCCAGTTCCGGTCGGCATCAGCGATGGCGGGCGCGGCGATATCCACGCTGGTCACGCGCCGAGCGCCGGCCAGGCCCGCGTGGACGGAGAAACCACCGCTGTAGCAGTACAGGTTGAGCACGTCGCCCCCCGCCGCCAGCGCCCGCAGCGCCCGGCGATTGTCTCGCTGGTCGAGGAACAAGCCGGTCTTTTGCCCGCGCTCCACGTCGACCGCAAAGCGCGCGTCGCCCTCGGCCGCCCACAGCACCTTTGGGGCGCCGCCCCGCACCCAGCGGCCTCCGGTATCGCCCCCGCGTACCGGGCGGCGAAACGCGCGTTGGACGGCGACACCGGCGTCCTCGATAGCGCCGATAACGGCGGCAAGGCGCGGCTCCCACATGGCCTGGGCCCCGGCGCCATCGAACACGATGACCGCGGTATCGGCGTATCGATCGACGACAAGACCGGGCAGGAAGTCGTTTTCGCCGTGCACCAGGCGGACCGCGTCGCAATCAGCCAGCGACGGGTCGGCGCCGCGCAGCTCCACCGACGAGCGCACCCGCCGCGCAACCCACTCATCGTTTACGACCGCGTCGAGGTCCAGATCCAACACGCGCGCGCCGATGGGCGACTCGGGATCGGCAAACGCCACGGCGAGCGGCTGCCCGTGCCGGGCCAGGCTGACCACCTCTCCGGGGGCCGGCGCATCGCGGCCCCAGCGAATGGCCCGGGCGTAGATCCACGGATGGCCGGCGCGAATCGACGTCTCGAGATCCTTGCTCAGGGCCAGCTCGCGCACCGCCATTCCCGTATACCGTGGATCGCGAGCTCGCCGATGCCCAACCCAGCACCCGCCTCTCATCGCCTGCTTTTTTTCGCCAGCGCCCTGGCCACCGCCTGCTCGAGCCCGTCCTGCTCGGCCCCCGCCTCGCCTGGCGTCACCTACGGCGGCGCCCCCGCCTCGGCGTCCCGCCAGGCCGACGCGGACATGATCCCGATTCCCGCCGGGCCGTTCGTCAAGGGCTCCAGCCTCGACGAGCGCGAGCAAGCCTACGCCGACTACCGGCAGACCGCGGGCCACGACGCGGCGCGGCGCGGCCGCTGGTTCGAGCGCGAGCCAGAGCCGCACCAGGTCACCCTGGCGGCCTACGTCATCGACAAGGCGCCGGTTACCAACGCCGCCTACGCCGAGTTCGTTCGCGACACCGGGCGCTCGGGGCCCACCATCGACAAGGCCGCCTGGGAAGCGCAGCGCTTTGCCCAGCACTACGAGCGAGAAGTGAGGCGCTTTAACTGGGATGGGCAAACGCCCCCGGCCGGGCGCGGCGACCACCCGGTGCTGCTGGTGACCTGGAGCGAAGCCCGCGACTACTGCGCGTGGCGCGGCGCCGCCGTTGGTGCCGAGCGGCATTTGCCGACCGCGGATGAATACGAGAAGGCGGCGCGAGGCACCGACGGCATGGTCTACCCGTGGGGTGGGCAGTGGGACGCGAGCAAGCTCAACAGCGGCCTGACGGAGCCCCGGGACACCACGCCGGTGGGCAGCTACCCGCAGGGAGCGTCTCCCTTCGGCATGCTCGACGCCGCCGGCAACGTGTTCGAGTGGACATCCACGGTCTGGCCGTTCAAGCCCAACGCAGCCACGGTCAAGGGCTCTGCCTGGGAAGACTACGCGGGCGTGGGACGCGGGGCCTCCGCCCACGGCCGCCCCAAGACGATCCGCCACGCCATTGTCGGTTTTCGCTGTGCCGGGCGGTAGTCGCGCACGCTAGAAGACGCCGATCAATCCCGCGGCCGCAGCTGGTCGCAGCCGCGCGGTCGGCCGTCGCCGTCGCGGTCGCTGCACAGGTCTCGCAGGGCTTCGAGCACGAGCGCTTCCGTGTAGCGCGGCAGCCCGGCGACAGAGCGAGAGAACGCGGCGCCACAGCGCCCCACCGCCGCCCGGCCAATGCGCGGCACCACCACCGGGTCGTGCAGCGCGTGCAGAGCCGGGCCCTGCCCCTCGCTCACGGCCACCAGCGACGAAAAGATCGGAGCGCCGCCAGCTTTGGTCCGCACCACGCTCGAGGCCAGCAGCAGGGCACCATCGGTGGAAAAGGCGGGCCCGTGCTGGTCACCGACGTTGTCCGCAACGACCACGGATCGGCCTCCGCCGTCGGGACGCACGGACACGAGATCTCGATCGCCCCCAGCCCCTAGGGCCGCAAACACGATCCGATCCCCGAGCGGCGACCACGCCGGTTCGCGGTCGTCGGGGCCGCGGGTTAGCCGACGCGCCGGCCCACCGGCCACGTCGACGCGCCAGACCGAGCGCTCGCCGGACGCGGGGTCGACCCGTTCGAACGCCAAGCGACGCCCGTCCGGGGCGACCGTCGGCGCGACGTCGTGCTCGGGGGTGTCGGTGACTTGAGTGACCGCCCCGGCGCGCCAGGCGCCGCCCTCCTTGACCAGCTCCATGCGCCACAGGTCGAAGGTGCCCGACCGGTTGCTGCTAAACACGATGGAACCACCGTCGGGCAGCCAGACGGGATCGGTGTCGGTGGCAGCCCCCGAGGTGAGCGACCTGGGCCGTGAACCCGGCGTGGGTTCGACGACCCACAGGCTCGACTGGGCGGGGGCTGCGCGGCCGCGCGACGACGCAAACGCGATGGCGTCGCCGGCGGGCGACCACGCGGGCTGGCGGTCGATCACGCGCGCTGAACCGGCTTCCGCGGCCGTCGGCGCGGGCGGCTGCGTGAGATCCGCAAGGCGGGCGCCGTCGGCACCGACAAACACCAGCAGACCGCCCGCGGGCGCCTGCTCGGTCGCCACGATGCAGCTCGGCGGTCCCGTGACCGTCGGCACCGTCGGAACCGGCGGTGGACATCCCGCCAGCCCAACGGCGACCGCCGCAGCGGCCATCGGCCTGCGCAGCCGGGCCCAGGCCCAACGGCGCGGCAACCGAGAACCGCGACGGCACTGCGGGGGAGAAGGCGACACGGCTCGAAACTCTACCGCGGGCGCCTCTCCGACCCTGACTTACTTGCCGCCGGTGAGGGCGGTCGGCGGCGCCTTGGTCGCGCCCGGCGGCGGCTTGGGAGCCTCCTGCGCGGGGGCGGCCTCGGTCGGCTCGGCGGCAGTCTCGGGGACCGCGGCGGCGGCCTCGGCGGCCGGCGGCGGCTCCGGGGTCGGCCGGCTCGGCGCCGCGGCGGGGGCGGCTTCCGGCTCCTCGACCTTGATCAGCGGCTCGGGCTCCGAACCGCTGAGGACGATCGCGACAATCAGGAGGCCGAGCACGCCTCCCACAATGGCGCCGATGGTCAGGGCCGACTTCGACGACGACTGGAGCCGCTGCTCAAAAACAACGAACTCGCGTTCTTGCTCGGGCGGCATGGAGGAAAAATCTTGCAGCATGCTGGGTGATCTCCGGTTCGACGGTGTCTGACACCGGGTCGCTCAGAAAGTTCCCCGAATCGTCGTCGTCGTCTGAAACTGCGCAAGCTTACAGTTTCGGAACTTCTGACTTCGACGATCTGCGTGGGCACGCACCCAGTTGCTCCAAAGGAAAAAAATTGCGAATCGGCGCGATGTGCGCCTGGTCTCCTACCTGCACCATACTCTACTGTTTTCTTTAGGATGGGAGCTTGTTGCCGTCGGTGTGGCTGCGAGGTCGATACCTCGCGTTCGTGCGCCCGAGTGCTGCAGACGACGGCCAGTGGTCCGACCGTCGAGTACCTCTGCTGGACCTGCGCCGGGCGAGAGGAAACTCCCGCTCCCGCGCCGTCCACCGCGGCGCGATGTTATGCGTGCGGCGTCGAGGTATCGCCGGCCAGCGCGCAGCCAGTCTTCGTCGACGGGCACTTTCAGCTCCACTGCGGCGACTGCGACGCCCACGCGCGACGGCCGGCGGCGGCGCCGACACCGCTCGCCGCGGATCGCGAGACAGCGGTCCCGGGCCGACCGATCAGCAACGCGTCGCGCGTGCTGATGGCGGCGGGTGCCATCGCGGCGGGAATCGCCGCGGCGGTCGTGTTCAGCGCTCCGAGCGTCGCCGAAGACAGCGCCGAGCAGGCAAAGACGCCCCAGGTTGTGCCGCTGGAGATCGACGTCGGCCACGAGTCTCACACCATGGAGTTCGCCGACGTCGCCCTGGCCCCTTCCGACGAGCCCCTGGCCCACGAACTGTCGGTGCCGACGGACTTCACCTTCGACGAGTGGAAAAAGGGCCTGCTCGACACGGTGGTTTGGTACCACCCGATCGCCGGCGACAAACGCGACATGCCCGACCGGGCGACGCGGCGGTTCGGAGCCAAGCGGCCGCCGTCGCGGCCCGAGTGCGGCAAAGGCCACTGCGGTGTCGACGTCGGCTTCAAGCGGGGCCTGATCGTGCACACGGCCAGCTACGGCACCGTCGATCGCGTGGTCCACGACCCCGACTCGCGCAGCGGCCGTTACGTCAAGATCGTGCACCCGTCGGGTTACTCGACCTGGTACATGCACCTCGACAAGATTCGACACGACTTGCAAAAGGGCGTCGAGGTCGGAGCGGGCGAGGCCCTCGGGACGGTCGGCCGCACCGGCATCCAGAAGTCCGAAGCTCATCTTCACTTCGGCGTCAGCAAAGCGCACCGCGGTCGCGAGTTCTTCATCGACCCGGAACCAATGTTGCGACAGGCCATCGTGCTCGAAGAGCCAGCGCCGTTCCGGTCGCACTTCAATAACTAACCGCCACCCATATAAGCGCTTACGGAGGCGCTTATTGCGGTCGTGAGATCAATCACCGCGGCGCCCCGGCTGCGCGGTACCATCATAGTATGCGCTTGGTTTCCGCCCTCGGTGTCGCGCTGGCCTTGACCGTGGCCAGCCCGCTCGCCGCCCGGGCCCAGGACGACGATGGCTTCTCCGAAGACGAGTTCTCCGACGGCGACGGCGACGACGTCGAGCTCGACATGGCACCCGACGACCTCGGCGACGTCGATGACCCGTTTCCCGACGGTCAGCCCGAGGACGCAGAGGAAGACCCGGACCGGGCCCGGCTTGCCGTAGAAGTCGAAGCCGACGCCGAAGCCGAAGCGCAGGCCCCGCCCGACCCCACCACCCGCGCCGGTTACCCGATCGAACTGGCGGCGCGGCCCATCATCTTGCCGGCCACCATGGCCGAGGCGCGATACGAAGCCCGCCTCGCCCCCGATCCGCTCGTGCTCGGCGGCGTACTCGAGCTCTTCTACGGCGTCACTGACGAGGTACAGATCGCTCTACGCTACGGCACGGGCACTCTCGCCGACGCCGGCAACGGCACCGAGTACGAACCCGGCAAAGCGATCTCGGTCGAAGCCGTGTACCTGTTCAACCAGTACTTCGGCCTCCAGGCAGAAGTGCCCTTCTACGTCGATCCGTTCGCCCTGGCACTCACCCTCGGCCCCCGCTTCGAGATCCAGGCCGGTGACAAGCTTCGCTTCGTTACCGGCGAAGACATGATCACCATTCGCCTGGTCGACTTCGTCCCCACCCTCGACAACGCGCAGCAGAACGAGGCCCTGGCCGCCGCGGTATCGCTCAACCAGAACGTCTCGCGGGGCAGCCTGCGGTTTCCCCTGTCGGTCGTTTACCAGAAGGACGCCAACCTGTCGCTGGTCGCCGAGTTCGCCGCGACCTTCGACGACTTCGACGACAGCAACGGCGCCCTGGCCATCGAGGGAACCGTGAACTACGCCTTCACCAACAAGTTCGACATTGGCGGGCGCATCGGCTTTCTCGACCTGGCCGAGGCCGGCGAAAACTTCGGCATCACGCTGTTCGCCGAGCTGCGCATCTAGCCCTGAACTAGAGGGCGTCCCTAGCCGGCGATCTCGAGCTTGCCGGTGGCCGCTTCGTCGATGAGCGCCGCGATCTTGTCGAGAGCGCGGTCGATGACGTCCATTCCCGGCCCGAAGGAAAAGCGAATGTGCTGGCGAAAGCTCGACTGTCGACGGCCGCGGCGATGGCCGGGGTCGACCCCGAAGAACTCTCCGGGCACGCAGATGACCTTGCGATCGAGAGCCGCTCGAAAAAACCGCATGCCGTCATTGATCGACGGCGGAAGGTGCTCGGCCGAGGCCCAGACGTAGAACGTGCCGTCGGGCGGAACGTCGATGGTAAAGCCGAGGTCGCGCAAACCCGTGAGCAGGCGCTGGCGCTTCTTGCCGAAGACTTCGCGAATCGCGGCGGTCTCGGCCACGGTCTTGTCGTAGTCGAGCATGTCCACGGCCGCCCGCTGCAGCGGGCGACTGCCGCCGCCGTCGAGAAACGAGCCGGCGCTGGTGACAACCTGGGTGACATCCTTGGGCTGCAGCGACCAGGTCACGCGCCACCCCGGGTAGCGCCAGTTCTTGGTGAGGCCGTCGAGAATGACCACCGGGTCGCGATCGACGTCTTCGACGTGGCGGGCCGCACTGGCGAACCCACCCTCGGCGACCAGGTCGGGGCGCCAGATGTAGTGCGAGTAAAACTCGTCGAGCAGCAGCGTGCAGTCGAGTTCGCGCGCCATCGCCACCCACGTGCGCATCTCGTCGCCGCCCACGACCTTGCCGGTCGGGTTGCACGGGTTGGAGAACAGCAGTGCCGACAATCCGCGCCCCATGATCTCTTTGCGAAGTTCGTCGGCCGTGAACTGGTAGCCCCGCTCGCGCTCCAGCAGGATCGGAATCGGCGTGAACTCGCGAAAAATCTCCAGCAGCTCCTCGTAGGCGGTGTAGTCCGGGAGGAAGTGCCCCATGTTGATCGCGCCAAGGGCCGCGCACGTGCGCGTGAGCGACAAACGACCGCCGCCGCACACCGCGACGTTCTCGGCGCTGTACTGGGTCGGCATGCCCCGCCGGTACAGGCGGTTGTACAGGCTGGCGATGGTCTCGCGGAGCTCCCAGAGCCCGGCCACGGGCGCGTATTCGTGGTCGTCCTCTTCGATGGCGATCGACTCGAAGCGCGGCGGAGCGCCCGGCAACGGGCCGGCTTCGGGCTGCCCCTGGCCGAGGTTGCACCACTCGGGATCGCCTTTGCCAAAGCCGCGCTTGGCTGCCTCGGTCGAGCAATAAATGACGCCGGTGCGCGGGACCGGACGGAATGCGCTCACATCGAGGGAAGAGTCGGACCGTTTGGTCATCGTAAGTCGGCACGTTAGCCGACAACCGCACGGGCGCCAACTGTCCGCCGCAAGGCCACCGGCGCCGAATGCGCTTCGCTGCACGGAGCGGCCAGACCCCTGAATGTGTTAGCGTTTGGGCCCGTGCCCCGGTTGAGCGAAATCCGCGGTCAGGACCGCGTGGTCGGCCTTTTGCGGCGCGCCCTCGAGGCCGACCGCGTCCCCCATGCGTACCTGTTTTGCGGTCCGGCCGGCAGCGGCAAGCACACCGTTGGGCTCGCCCTGGCCGGCGCCCTGAACTGCGACACCGAGCCCGGCGAGGGCTGTCACAGCTGCACGCCGTGTTCGAAGATCGACCAGTCGATCCACCCGGACGTCTATACGCTCGAGCGCGAGGGCGCCGCGCGCATCATTCCGATCGAGACCATTCGACGCGACGTGCTCGGTCGCGTCGCGCTGTCGCCCCACGAGGCCCGCGCCCGGGTGATTCTCATCGAGGAAGCCGCGGCGCTCCAGGGCCCGGCCGCCAACGCGCTGCTCAAGACTCTCGAGGAGCCGCCGGACCGGACCCACTTCATCCTCGGCACCACGGCGCCCGACCAGCTCCTGCCGACCATTCGCAGCCGCTGCCAGCGGGTTTCCTTCGCCGAACTGCCGCCCGACGTGCGCGCCGAGCTATCGGACGACGACGAAGGCAAGCACGCCCTCGACGAAGCGGTTCAGTCGCTGCTCGACGCGGCCCAGCGCGGCACCGACGGCCAGGCCGATGCGGCGGCGCGCAAGGCCGCCGCCGACCGCACCCTGGTGGGACCGGTCCTCGAGCTGCTCGCCTTTCGCCTGGCCAACCACTCGCGCGACGCCGCCATTGCCGGCGACCGGGACCGCGCGGCCCGGGCCTCGGGCTGGGCGCGCCTTGCCCTCGACACCCACGTGGCGGTAACGCTGCACAACGCTCACGGCCAGCTCGCACTCGACCGCCTGTTGCGCCGTATGCGAGTCAACCGGGGGCCGATTGCGGCTCCCGCTGGTCAACGATGAACCGGGCGATGTTGTCCGAGCGAGCCCGCGTCCAACGAGCCGTGCCCCCAGCCCCAGCCCCAGCCCCGGTCCCTTTCCCGGTCCCACGATGAGCGACGAGTCCAAACCCAAGCGCCCACGACGGCGACGACGACGTGGGCGAGGCAACGCCGGCGACGGCGCGAACAACCCGCCCGGCGAAAACGACCGCGGGCCGAAACGCCGGCGCACCGGCCGGAGCAAGCCCGACAAGCCCGCGGGCGGAAGCGATGACGGTCCGAGCGCCGGGGGCCGACGACGACGGCGGCGGCGCAACCCGCGACCGGGGGCCGACGAGCGGCCGGCGGGCGCCGAAAGCCCGGCGGCGGGGCTGGCGGGCGCCGACGCGGCGCTCTCCGACGTCGACGCCGGTTGGGACGACGTTGCCCCCGGCCCGACCGCCTCGGAGCCCAGCCGGGCGCGGTCCGGACGGACCGCGGATGCCCGGGCCACCTCTACCAACGGCGACGAAAGCGAACCGTGGGGCGATGACGCCGACGCGCCGACGCCGGACATCCGCCTCGCGCCGGACCTGCCGGCCAACCCGCCGCCCGACGACCCGGACCCGGCGACCGCGTATCTCGACGCGTCGCCAGCCGCTGTCCCGGGCGACGAAAACGAACCGGGCAACGAAAACGAACCGGGCAACGAAAACGAACCGGGCGACGAAAGCGAACCGGGCGACGAAAGCGACACCGCCGAGCCAGCGCCGTCGGTCGAGGATCCTCACGCCGACATCGACGACAGCGCGGTGCGCGACGTCGTCGGCGTGAAGTTTTCGCCCGCCGGCCGCATCTACGAATTCGACGCCCAGGGCGCCCACTTCGTCCCGGGAACCGAGGTCGTCGTCGAAGCGGACCGCGGTACCCGCGTCGGCACCATCGCCATTCCCACCGTGCGGCGGCCCCACGCGAGCGGCAAGCTCAAGAAGGTCATTCGAACGGCGACCACACAAGACCAACTCATCCTCGACGGCAACAACCAGCGCGCTGCCGAGGCCCTGGACATGGCCCGCGAGGCCGCGCGCAAAAAGCGCATCAAGGCCAAGATCTTTCGCGCCGAGCTCAGCTTTGGTGGAACGAAGCTGGTCATCTACTACTCCAGTGAAGAGCGGGTCGACCTGCGCGACGTGCAGAACCAGCTGGCCCGAAAGCTCGACCACCGGGTCGAGCTACGCCAGGTTGGCGTTCGCGACGCCGCCAAGCTCATCGGCGGCATCGGTTCCTGCGGCCGCGAACTGTGCTGCTCGACCTTCTTGCCGTCGTTTGCGCCGGTGTCCATCAAGATGGCCAAGGACCAGAACATGGTCCTCAACCCGGCCAAGGTGTCCGGGCAGTGCGGTCGCCTCAAGTGCTGTCTGGTCTACGAGCAAGAAACCTACGCGTCGATGCGCAAGGGCCTGCCGAAGATGGGCAAGCGCGTCATTACCGACGATGGCGAGGGCCGGGTCGTCGAAGTCGACGTCCTGCGCCAGCGCGTGCGCGTGAGCCTGGGGCCGGGCGACTTTCGCGTGTACCCGGCCGATCAGGTCAAGCGCAAGTTCCCGCCACAGCAACAGAAGTCCCCCGCACAAACCAGCGAAGCCAGCGAACCAGGAGAGCAATCGTGAGTCTCGACAAACGCAGCGTGGGACGTGTGAAGGTCAATCTGCCCACCATGGTTCAGGTCATCGGCCACCCGGACACCGGCTCCCTGCACCCGTCGCTGGCCGCAGTCTTCGAACGCGTCGAGGGCCCATCCGCCAACGATGGCGAGCGCATGCCCGGCGTCGTTCGGGATCTTTCGAGCAACGGTGCGTTCATCGCGGGCAATCCGCTTCCGCTGCTGTCCCGGGTCGGCTTTCGCTTTCCGCTCACCGGATTCGGCACGGTGGACGTCGTCGCGTGGGTCCTGTGGCGCCGCACCGGCGATTGCATCATTCCGACGGCAGACGGCTCCGAACTCGAGCTGCCCAAAGGCTTCGGCGTGCTGTTCGAGGCCATCCCCCTCGACGCGCGCGCCGCCATTCACAAAGTCGTCGCCTCGGCCGGCTAGTCGAAACGTTCAGCAGTCGCCGTCTTCGGGTGGCTGCGGCACAACTCTCTCGGGATCGCCGTCGTAGCTGTAGGTCGACGCGCAAGTACTGAAGCGCTTGAGTTTGTCGTAGTCGAGAATGCTGTACGTACCGTCGTCGGCAAACTCGAGCAGCCAGAAATTGTCTGCGTCGTACCGAGTAGCGCCAATGACGTAGTGGGGAAACTCGTAGGCGTCTTCCCAGTCGATCCATCGGTGCGTGTGACCGACCATCGTGAGCGCCAGGTTGTCGGCGGCGTAGCGATTGAGGACTGTCTCGAGGTCCGGGTTGAACGCGTCCGGGTCCTCGTCCGCCTCGGTCACCAACATCTGGTTGTGCGTCATGAACATGGTCGGAAGCCCCTCGCCGAGCTGCGCGTCAATCCAGCCCAGCTGCTCGGGACCGTAGGAAGCCTGGCCGGTATCGCACCGCGGATTGCCGGGCTGCCAGGTCGGCCCTAGCTGGCTGTTGGCGAGAATGAACTTCCAGCCCCGGTGGTCCAGGGCGTAGTACGGCTCCGCGTCGAAGAAAGCGCCGAACATCTCGTGGGTCATGTCCACGGACACGGTGTCGGCCGCGTCGCGGTTGCACCGCACGTGGTAGTCGTGGTTGCCCCACAGCGGATACACCGGCACGTCGATGCCGGCCAGCAGCCCGGCGGAGATGTTCCAGGCCGTATCAGTGGTGTCGTAGTACTCGCGTTCCAGGGAGTAGAACGGGTCGTGCATGACGTCCCCCAGCATGAACACCATGTCGGGAGCCGGCCGGATCTCGTTGATGCGCGCGACCACCTCGGCCAGGCGCTCCTCGACCCGCTGAATGCTCGCGTTGTCGATCGTCCCGTTTTCGCGGCAGCACTCGTACTGCGGCCCCGTGATGTGTGAGTCGGCGATCACCACGGCCCGAAAGGCCTCGGGGCCCGACTCGGAGCAGCCCGCCTGGGCCGCGAGTGCCCCCGCGATCGAGAGAATCATCAGCCCGCGCATGGCCGCACCCTACCAGAGCACGGGACCGGTCTGACCAATAATTCGCAGAGACTCCGAGGCCTTAGCTGTTGCACGCCTGTCACATGGGCGCAACGGATCCGAGCATTTTGCGGGCCCAGTGACGGTGGGCGCAAGTCACCGAGGAGCAACGACGCTAGCGCGCGGAGGGGCCCGGAGAGTTCTCCGACGACTACCTGTTCCAGGTCACTAGCGGGGACCCAAGAAACGGGCCGACAGCGCGCGCTGCTCGCCCTCATCGCCCAGCGCCGTCTCGGTCACCGTGATCTGGACCTTGTCGGGCGCCGCGCCGCGCACCGCGGCCACCACCACCGGCAAACTCATGCTCGCCAGGGGCTCGAGCTCGAGCTGGTCGACCGGAAACACATACTCGACCCCGTCGACCGCCACTCCGGCGAGCTCGAAACGCGACGTCTGGTTGCGCTTGTTGACCAGGTGCACGGTAAAGCTGTTGCGCACCGTGTCGCCATCAACGACGAAGGGCATGCCCTGAGCGCGCAGCAAGTTGGCCTCGAACGCCGTGCGTCCCGTGAACGCCAGCGTCATCGCGATAAGGCCGAGCGCACCCAACACGCCGTACAGGGCCAGACGCGGGCGCCAGAACCGACGGGGCTTGCCGTGCAAACCATTGAGCGAGTCGTACCGAACCAGGCCCCGTGGACGCTTGACCTTGTCCATGATCTCGTCGCAGGCGTCCACGCAGGCGGCGCAGCCGATGCACTCGAGCTGAAGCCCGTTGCGAATGTCGATGCCGGTCGGGCACACCGCCACGCACCGGCCGCAGTCGATGCAGTCCGCCGCGTTCGGGTCCTTGGCTTTGCCGCGCGGCTCGCCCCGGCTCTCGTCGTAGCCGATAATCATCGTATCGGCATCGGTCAGAACCGACTGCAGGCGACCGTACGGGCAAATGATGAGACACGTCTGCTCCCGGGCAAACGCGAAGTTGAAGTACATCACCCCGGTCAGCGACAGTGCCAGCACGAAGGCGCCGACGTGCTCGAGCGGGTTGCTCGTCATCATCTCGAACAACCGCGGTAGCGACACGAAGTACGACAGGAACACGTGCGCTACCAGGGCCGCGGCGATGACGTACGCCGCGTGCTTGACGACCTTGCGCCACAGCTTGTCGAAGTCGAGCGCCTTGCGGTTGCGCCGGATCCGAATCTGAGCCGGCCCCTCCAACCAGCGCTCGAAGCGGCGAAAAACTCCCTCGAGAAACACCGTTTGGGGACACGCGTACCCGCACCAGATCCGGCCCATCAGTGCTGTCGCAACGATGAGGGCGAAGCCGATACCGGTCAGCAGAAAGAACGTCAGCCACACGTCCTGCGCGTTAAACGTCGCGCCGAACAAGAAGAACTTGCGGTTGACGACGTCGAGGAACACGGCCGGGTGGCCGCCAACCTCGATCCACGGCAGCAGTACATACACCGCGATCAAGGTGGCGAACACCAGGTTGCGTCGGGTCGTGAAACGCCCCGAGACGTCGGCCGGATGCACCGCCTGGCGGCGTCCGTCCGACTGCAGCGATCCGCGCAAGGGCGCGAAGCGCGGATCGCTGTTCGGGTCTCCTGTGCCGGCCGCGTGCGACATGATCAGCCGTCCTTGGCGGCGGCTGCCGCCTCGACCTCCGGCGGCTCCTCGCCGCCTGGTGCCTTGGCTTCCTCATCCACCGGCGCGGCTGCCGTCGGGGTCCAGACCTCGCCCTGGGGCTCCTTTCCCGCGACGTTGGTGTTGCGCATCGTCAAGACGTACGCCGTCACCTGCTTGACCTTGCCGCCGCCGAGAGAGGCTCCCCACTCGGGCATTCCCTTGGCCGTCCGGCCACGCAAGATGGTCTGGAACACATCCACCGGCGACCCGCCGGCGAGCCAGTACTCGTCGGTCAGGTTCGGACCGATGCGCCCTTCCCCGCTGCCGCCATGGCACTTGACGCAGAAGGTCTGGTAGGTCGCCTTGCCCGCCGAGACCATGAGCTCGTCGGTGGTCATCTCCTCGAGCTGCTCGTCGGTGACATCGCCGCCGCTGTCGAGCGCCTCGAGCTTGGCCTGGGTGTAGGCCTCGATGGGCGACGGCGCCCAGTTGAAGGTCTCGTAGACGGCGAAGTAACCGAAGCCGAAGATAATGGTCCCGAACAGGCTCCACAACCACCAGTTCGGCAGCTGGTTGTCGGCCTCCTCGATGCCGTCGTACTCGTGGACGATCTCGCCTTGAATCTCGTCGTGACGAATCGTGTCACTCATTGCCCTTCTCCCGTCTCGATGTCGAGAGGCAGCGACGCCAGAGCGTCGTAACTCTCTTTGTTGCTTCGGATGACGCGGGCGCTCACGATCAGGAACACCAGCAAAAACAGCAGCAGCGCGGCGAGCGGGTAGAACATCACCGGGCTCTGGCTAAAGAACGTGGCTGCCAGTTTGCTCAACATCTACTTGGCCTCCGCCGCGGCGTCGGCCGCGGTCTCTTCGGTTTCTCCGGTAGCCGCGTCAGCGGCCTCGGCGGTTGCGGGGTCGGGCGCCGGCTCTACCGGCGGACGACCGAGACGCTGCATGTACGCAATGAGCGCGACGAGCTCGGTGTTGGGCGCAATCTCGACACCCGCCTCCTTCTTGAGTTCATCGACGATCTCCTGCGCCTGCGAGGCCGCGTCCTGGGCCGAGCTCTGAATCTCGAGCGGCTTGTAGGGCACGCCGGCCATCATCTGCGCCCGCATCTTGCTGTCGGTGTCGTCGAAGTCGATGGTGCGCTCGACCAGGTGCGGGTACGCCGGCATGATCGAGCCCGGCGACGTCGCGCGAGGGTCGAGCATGTGCTCGTAGTGCCAGGCCGCCGGGTACTTGCCGCCGACGCGCGCCAGGTCGGGCCCGATACGCCGCGACCCCCACTGGAACGGGTGGTCGAGGGCCGACTCTTCGACCGTCGAAACCTCGCCGTAGCGCGCGGTCTCCCACACGAACGGGCGAATCATCTGCGAGTGGCACGTGTAGCAGCCCTCGGCCAGGTAGACGTCCCGGCCCTCGAGCTCGAGCGGCGTGTACGGCTGCACGACACCGCCGCGCTCGACCTTGGCTCCGGCCACCAGCGTCGGAACGATTTCGGCAAAGCCGCCGACGAGGATCGCGACGACCGTGAGCACCGTAAACGGTAGCGCCCGGCCCTCGAGAATCGAGTGCCAGCTCGGCGAGCCGGCCGGCCTCATCGAGTCGGAAAAGAGCACCAGCACTGCGCCCAGCAGCAGGCCGACCAGCAGCATCGAAAACGACGCTAGCGGGTTGGTGAGCCCGGCGACCGCGACGATGCCGGTCACGATAGCGGTCAGCACGACCGGCTTGCCGGTCAGGATGGCGCCGAGGCTCTTCTTGGGGGTCTCGGGGCGAGTGACCGTCACTTCCGCTTCGCCGTTGACCGCCTTGCCCGACATTGCCGTGCGCACCAGGTTGACCGCCATGATGACGAACCCGGCGAGGTACAGAAGACCGCCGAAAAGACGGGTCCAGTAGAGGATGTCGAGGGCCAGCAGCGTCTCGATGAAGTTCGGGTACATCAGGCCGCCGTCGGCGTTTTCCGCCTGCCACATGAGGCCCTGGGTGACGCCGGCAACCCACATCGAGACCACGTACAGAATGATGCCCACGGTGGCCATGTAGAAGTGCAGGTTGGCCTGCCCCACCGACTTGAGCTGCGTTCCGTACAGCCGGGGAACCAGGAAGTAGAACATGCCGGCAGCCATGAAGCCGTTCCAGCCAAGGCCACCCGCGTGAACGTGGCCGATGATCCAGTCCGTGTAGTGCGCCAGTCCCGACACCGCCTTGATGGACAAAAGCGGCCCCTCGAAGGTCGACATTCCGTAGAAGGTGACGGCGGCGGCGAAGAACTTGAGCACCGGGTCGCGGCGCAGCTTGTCCCAGGCGCCGCGCAGGGTGAGCAAACCGTTGATCATGCCGCCCCACGACGGAGCCCAGAGCATGAGGGAGAACACCATGCCGAGGGTCTGCGCCCAGTCGGGCATGGCGGTGTTGAGAAGGTGGTGCGGCCCGGCCCAGATGTACAGGAACACCAGCGACCAGAAGTGAATGATCGACAGCCGGTAGGAGTAGACCGGCCGCTCTGCCGCCTTCGGCAGGTAGTAGTACATGATGCCGAGAATCGGCGTGGTCAAAAAGAAGGCGACCGCGTTGTGGCCGTACCACCACTGCACCAGGGCATCCTGAACGCCGCCGAAGAGCGAGTAGCTCTTGAGGCCGTCGACCGGAATGGCGAGGCTGTTGACGATGTGCAGCACGGCCACCGTCACGATGGTCGCGATGTAGAACCAAATCGCGACGTACAGATGGCGTTCGTTGCGCTTCGCCAGCATGGCGAAGAAGTTGATGGCAAAGATCACCCAAACCACCGCGATGGCGATGTCGATGGGCCACTCGAGCTCTGCGTACTCCTTGCCACTCGTGAAGCCCAGCGGCAGCGTGATGGCGGCGGCGAGAATGATGAGCTGCCAGCCCCAGAAGTGAACCTGCGCCAGCTTCGGGAACGGCATGCTCACCTTGAGCAGCCGCTGGCTGGAGTAGTAGACGCCGGCGAACATCATGTTGCCGACGAACGCGAAGATGACCGCGTTGGTGTGGAGCGGCCGCAAGCGGCCGAAGGTCAGAATCGGCGCGGCGTTGGCCTCGTGAAAGGCGAGCTGCAGTGCGACCAGCGCGCCGACGAGCATGCCGACGATGCCGAAGATGACCGACGCGAAGATGAACTGTCGCGCAATTCGGTCATCGTAGGTGATCTTCTTCTTCTCCATGAACATGTCGGTCTACTCCTCGTTTCCTTCGCCACTGGCGAAACTGGCGATGCTGGCATCCGCGTCCAGCGGCAAAAGCGACAACTCGGCGCTGTGGTCGTAGGTCCGTCGTTTAACGGTCCACACAAAGAAGCCCACGCCGGCGGCAGCCAGCGACAGGCTCACGATGATGAGCAAAATCAGGATTTCCAAAACGAACTCCTTGGCGAAACCGCGGCAGCGGTGAAGGCGACGATGGCGATGGAGCTGGCCGGCATCAGCACCGCGGCCAGCCAGGGCTTCATCACGCCCGCCAGCGCGAGACCGACGGCAAGGCCGTTGTAGGCGATGGCGAACAGCAAGTTGCGGCGGACCACCGAGGACAGGCGATGGGCGGCGCGCAGCGCTGTGTGAATGGGGCCGAGCCCCGGCGTGACGAAGTAGAAGTCGGTCTGCGCCGCGAGAAACGGTCGATCGATAGCGGGCGTACCCGACACGTGGGCGGCCTGCGCTGCCAGCGAGTCGTTGATGCCGTCGCCGAGAAACAAGGTGTCGCCCCGGTCGCTGGCCGCCAGCCAGCGGCGCTTGTCGTCCGGTGACAGGCCACCGAGAGCCTGGTCGCCGTCGATGCCCAGCGTCTCGGCGACCGCGGCCACGCGGCCGGGCGCGTCGCCGGACAGAATCCAGGTATCGAAGCCCGCGTCGCGCAGGGCGCTCACGTCCGCTCCGGCGCCGGGGCGCAGGGGCTCCCGCACCGGCAGCGAGGCCAGCAAGACTCCGTCGGCGGCAAAGGCGGTGTGGTCGGCGCGCGCCGCGCCGGCAGCCCAGTCAGCCCGCCCGAGTCGATAGAAAACGCCCTCGATGGTCGCCTCGACGCCGCACCCGGGCACCTCGGTCACCGACACGTGGGGGCGCAGGACCGGCCGGCCAAAGTGCTGCTCGAGGGCGCGCCGGACGGCCCGGCTGTGCGGGTGGTGGCTCCGCGCCGACAGGTCGTACAGAGCCGCTCGCCGACCGTCGTCGAGGTCGGCGAGGGCGCCGATATCCGTAAGGGCAAGCTCGCCGCTCGTGAGGGTGCCCGTTTTGTCGAACACCACCCGGCTCACGGCGCGCGCGCGATCGAGAAACCCGGTGGAACGCACGAACAGTCCGCTGCGGCGCAGCCCGCCGAGCACGAGTTCGTGAGCCAGCGAGGTCGCGATGCCAAACGCGCACGGGCAGCTCACCACCAGGACCGCCGTGGCCACTGCGAGGGCGCGCGGAACATCCCCGGTCGCAATCAGCCAGCCGGCCATTCCCAGCGCCGCCGCCAGCAGTACGAGCGCGACGTACCAGCGAGCGACCGTCCCGCCCCCCTGCGACAGGTGGGTTTCATCGTCGGCGGCAGGCGCCCGCAGCAAATCGATGAGCTGAGAGTCGCCGAAGGGCTCGGCGGCGACGGCGGTCACGCTGGTGGCGCCACTGTTGAAGGCGCCGGCGGGCACCGCGTCTCCGCGCTCGAAAGCGCGTGGGGCGCTCTCGCCGTTGATCCAGTCGAGCGACATGGACGCGCGCTCGACGTCGAGCCGGACCGCGGTCGGCACGAGTTCGCCGGGGGCGATCAGCAGTGAATCGCCGGTATCGATCTCGGTGCACGGCGACAGGACCGGGCGCCCCTCGACGAGGCGGCGGCACAGCAGCCCATCGGCTCCATCGCTGGCCAGCAGCCGGTTGCGGTTGGCCTCGATGACGCGCGCTCGCCAGTAGCGACCGAGCAACATGAGCGCCACGAACGCCGCCACGGTGTCGAAGTAAACGGCGTCGTCGTTGCCGATGAAAAACGCCCAGGTCGAGCCGGCGAAGGCCAGCGCAATGCCGAGCGCGATCGGTTGGTCCAGATGAGCGACGCCCCGCCGGGTGGCGCGCCACGCCGAGCGGAAGAACACCGGTCCCCCCACGACCACGGCCCCGGCCGCCGTCGCGAACGAGAGCACACGCACGACGTCGAACAGCAACCCCGATGACAGGCCCAGGTACAGGGCCACGGCGAACATCATCGAGTTGATCGCCAGCGCCGCACAGACGCCCAGACGCACCAGCAGCCGATCGCCGGTGCCTGCGTTGCGCTTGAGCGACGGGCCCAGGCGATAGCCGAATGACTCGATCTGCTCGACGAAACGCTCGAGGGGAAACTGCGCCCCGACGAGCAGCTCGAGCTTGCCGAGGGCCGAGTTCACTCGCAGGTCGGCGCCGTCGGGCAACCGATCAAACAGTTCGCGAAGGAGCCAGACACAACCGGCGCAGTGCACGCCCTGAATGTCAATGAACAGCCGCACGCCGTCCGGCGACTCGGCGACCTGCGCGGCCAGGGGCTCCAGCCACTTGCGATCCCGGCGATCGGCCGAGGCACCGTCGGCGACCGGAGCGCCCTGCCCGCCGCCGAGATCGTAAAAGCGCGCAAAGCCGCCGTCGTGAATGAGTCCGTAAACGGCCTCGCATCCGCGACAGCAGAAGTCGCCCACCGGCTCGCCGCGCGAGTCGAGCGGCTGCTGGCAGTGCAGGCAGTGGTCGGCCTGCGCCTCGGCGACGGCAGCTGCGGATGCGCTCACGGCGACACCTCCAGCTCCATGCCCGGGTGAATGGGACACGGCACCGTCGTCGGCGACGGATCATTGCTGGCCAGGGACGCCAGCGCGACGGCCGGGCGATAGGCCAGCAGCCCCGCGCCCAGTATCAAGGCGACGGCGCACGCGCGCGCGCCGATGGCACCGAGCCCCCGGATGCGGTCGATTAGCCAGGCGGAACCGGCCACGCTTGCGCCCGATACCACCGCAAAGCCGCCCATAGCGGCTGCGCCGTTGACCGCGGAGGTGGTGCCCGCGGCGATCAGCAACGCGGCCCAAAGCGCACCGCAAGGCAGTAGAACCGAAGCAAGTCCGAGCGTGAGCGGCCCTCGCGTCAAAGCACGCATGAGTCGCTGGGCCAGTCCGGGTGAGCGCAGTTTTTGCGGACCGCCGCGTCGGAGCGCGACGGGTCGCTCGCTCGCGGGCCGAGCGCCGGGCATCGCGGCCTGCCCCCGGGTCCAAAGCACGATGCCGTAGATCGCCATGGCGACCGCCAGTGACCCCGCGAGCGCGAGCGACAGCCAGGAAGGCAGAGCGCCCAGCACTTGTTCGCCGGCGGCTCCCACCGCAGCTCCGGCGGCGACGTACGCGAACGCGCGGCCCGCCTGGTACCGCAGCCGCAGCGACGCACCGCGCTCGCTGTCCGCCGAGCCTCGGCAGGCATAGCCTGCGAGCGGGCCACACATGGCGGCGCAGTGGGCGGCGCTGGCGATCCCGGCGGTGGCGCCGGCAGTCGCTGCAAGGACGATCTCCATTGGGGGTGCCCTTGTGCAATGGCGATGCCGCGCGAACGCGCCGGTTTTTCGCTGCCAGTCGCGCAGAAGTTGCGTCGCGGCGCAAACGGAGCGCAAGCCCCAACGGGCAACCCTCCGACCTCGTAGCACTTTCGCCAGACCGCAAATCCGGCGCGCGGGGGTTCAGGTACTTGCCTGGCGGCCGGCACCGTGCACACTTGCCGCCATGTCCCGGGCCTTTCGCTTCAAGCCGCGCTTTGCGGCCCTCGCCTACGGGGCGGTCGGCGTCGGGGCCGCGCTGCTGGGCGCGGTGGTCGTTTTCGGTCTCGACGGCGACAACCGAACCTTCGCGCTGATCGTCGGCCTGGGGGCGGTCGCGCTCGGCGCCCTGTACCTGCTGTCGCCCGCCTGGCGGTACCAGGTTCTTGTCGATGACGACGGCCTGGAGGTTCAGACCGGCCGCGGCGAGCGCCGCTTTCGGGTTGCCTGGACCGACGCTCGCAAGGTCATCGCCTCGCCCGACACGAAGACACTGGTTTTCTTCGGCGATGGACCGGAGCACAACCTCATCGTTCCGGGCCCCGGCGCGCCCGCGCCGTACGACATCGAAGACAAGCCCGCGCTGTACGACGCCATCGTCACCAACGTGCCCGCGGCGCTGGTGCAGGAGGTCGACCTCTTGGAAAACGTCGACGCCGCTGCCGCCGCACCAGAGCCGCCCGCTCCGACGACTGGCGACGACCCGCCGACCGCCTAGCCGTGCTCTTTCCCCGCTCCCAGACCATCACTCTCGACGCCGCCCTGCGCGACGTGAGCGACAGCCGCGACCCGCGGGTGCGCAGCGAGGCCGCTGCGGCCCTCGGCAACATTGAGGGTGCCGACGATCGCCGTGCGGCGGCCGGGGCCCTGGTGCGCGCACTGGCCGACTCGCACCCGGACGTGCGCGCGTCGGCCGCGTTCTCCCTGGGCAACCTGGGCGCGACTGACGAGCCCAATGCCATCGACGGCCTGGTTCAGGGCCTGGACGACGACACCGCCTTGGCCCGGCAGTCCTGCGCCATTGCCCTGGGCAAACTCGGCGCGGGCTTCGACGCCCTGGCCCTCAAGCTCGCCGAGGGCCCCGCCGACCTGCGGTTTCAGGCCGCGACATCACTGGTCGAGATCAACCGCGAGCGCGCCGCCGCCCACCTGGTCAAAGCGCTGGGCGACTCGGACCCCGAAGTGCTCAGCGCCGTCGCGCTCGGTCTCGGCGAGCTCGGCTCCCACAGCGCCCTGGGCGAGCGCAGCCGGGAAGCGACCGACGGCCTGGCCCATCTCCTGACGCACGCGTCGGAACAGACCCGCTTCGACGCCGCATACGCCCTGGCCGCGCTCGGCGACGACCGGGCGGTCGACGTGCTCGCCTCCTTCGTCGAACACAAGGGCTTCGGCTGGCCCGCGATCGACGCGCTGCACGGCCTTGGCTCGGCGGCCGCCGCGCCCGCGCTCGGCCAGGTCCTGCGCCGCCACCTCACGGTGGCCCGCCACGTCAAAATCCGCGCGGCTGCCGCGCTGCTGGCCGTCGCGCCCCAAAGCCCTGACGCCGAGCGAGCTCGCCAGGAAATCGCCGGCGGCCTGCGAGCCTTTCGCGTCGAGGCTCGCGCCGTAGCCGCCCAGAGTCTGGGCGAAGTCGGCGGCCGGTGGGCCCTCGCCCCCCTGCGGCAGGCTCGTTCCAGCCTTCGCGGCCGCCCCGTGCGCGATCAGATCGACCAGGCCATCGCCCGCATCGAAGCCCGCGGCACCGACTAGCAGCGGTCTAGAGGAAGTCGACGGGGCCGAGGCCCTCGCGAACGACCTCGACCTGGCCGTCGCCGTCGAACGAAAGCACCGTGGACATCTCGCCGGGCGTATCGCCACCGTCGATGATCACGTCCACGATGGCGCCGAACTCATCGACGATTTCATCGGCGTCGCGGCAGGCGAGCTCGGCATCGGGCGGAACCGCCGACGACGTGAGAAGCGGCTCGCCGACCAAGTCGGCCAGGGTTCGCGCGATCCCCGAGTCCGGCACCCGAATGCCCACGTGCCGGCGCTTTTTGTCGATGACTTCGCGCGGGGCGTTGCGCATGGCCGGCAGGATGAACGTGTAGGGGCCGGGCAACACGCGGCGAGCCAGGCGAAACGCCGAGGTCGAAAAGTGGCCAAAGGTCGCCGCGGTCGCCACGTCCGGCAAGATGATCGACATGCGATGGCTGTCTCGCATGCGCCGCGCCCGGCGTATGGACTCGATGGCTTTCTTCGAGGAAGCCAGGCAGCCCAGGGCGTAGACCGTGTCGGTTGGGTACGCCGCGACGCCGCCCTTGCGCAGCACGTCGACGGCTCGCCCGAGCTTGCGCGAGTCCACGCGCTCGGGGTGAATCTCGAGTCGAACCAGGCCCTTCATAGCGCCCTCACGCGGAGAGATCCACGCCGCCGCCCTCGTAGCCTCGAGCGACGACGTACTGCTCGATGGATTCTTTGCGCGACCCCTTGGGCTTGACCATCTTGACGGTCTCGAAGCCCGCGCGGCAGCGCGCGATCAGGCGCTGAAAGTCCGGCCCCTGAAACAACTTGCCGCAAAAATGGCCGCCCGTCGCCAGCGTCTGCTCGGCGATGTGCAGGGCGTGTTCGAAGAGCAGCTCTGACCGAGCCTGATCGACGTTGCGCACCCCGGTCGTGTCCGGCGCCATATCCGACAGCACCACGTCGAACGCCTCGAGGTCGCCCAGAACGTCTTCCGGCGTCATCTCCAGGACGTCGCCCACGTGAATCACAGCGCCCGGGATCGGGACGTCCAGGTCCGTGCGGTCGACGCCAACCAGGGCGCCCTTTTTGCCCGCCTGCTTGCGCGCGTACTGGAGCCACGAGCCCGGTCGGCACCCCAGGTCGAGGACCCGGGCGCCCGGCTTGATGAGGCGAAACTTGCCGTCGATCTCGGACAGCTTGAACACGCTGCGCGCAGCAAAGCCCTCCTGGCGCGCCCGGCGGTGGAACGAGTCCTTGCGGCGCTGCCGATCGGAGAGCTTTGACATGGCGTTGGCTGTTTTTCCAACCCCCGGCAGCCGCTGGCTGCCAGGGGTTGCCCGGACCGCGGACTAGCCGCGGCCGGCAGCGGCCTTTTTCGAGGCCTTGAGCGGGTTCTTCGAGCGCTCCTGCTCGCCGCCCTGGCCCTTGCGCTTGTAGCTGGTGCGCTTGGTGGACTTCTTGACCAGCACAACGCTGTCGTCAGCCCCCGGAATGGCGCCGCGAATCATGATGACGCCCCGATCCTCGTCGATGGCGACGAGCTCGAGGTTTTGCACGGTCTTCACGTCCACGCCCATGTGGCCGGCCATGCGCTTGCCCTTGTGGACGTGGCCCGGGGTCAGGCGGCAGCCGATGGAACCGCCGTGGCGGAAGTACTCGTGAACGCCGTGGCTCGCCTTGGTGCCCGACATACCGTGGCGCTTGATGACGCCCTGGTAGCCCTTGCCCTTGGTCGTGCCCTGGACGTCGATGGGTGCGCCAGCTTCGAACACGTCCTGCGCGTTGAGCTCCTGGCCAACCTCGAACTTGGCGACCTCGTCCTCCGGCAGCCGGATCTCCTTGAGGATCCGCTTCGGGGTCACGCCAGCCTTGGCGAAGAATCCCTGCTGGGGCTTTTTGGTAAGCCGCGCCGGCTTTTCGCCGTAGCCGATCTGCACGGCGGAGTAGCCGTGCTTGTCGGGCGTGCGAACGCCAGTGACCACGCACGGGCCGGTCTGCACCACGGTGACGGGGATGCGCTCACCGTCCTCCGCGAAGACCTGGGTCATCCCCAGTTTCTTTCCAAGTAGCCCCATTCGCATGGCCATGACGAAATCTCCTACAATCCTTGCTAATTGTGGCCGCGAACAGGTGCTCCTGGGCGCGACAGGCCGGTGTGTATACCGACGGCCTATGCGCAAGTCAAGCGAAAGAATCTCTTAGTGTTAGCCACGGTTGCGCGGGATAGCTCGGCCAGCGAAAGCCCCGCCTCGCGGGCCACGATCTCCGCCGTGTGGACCACAAACGCAGGCTCGTTGCGCTTGCCCCGACGCGGAACGGGGGCCAGGTAGGGGCAATCGGTCTCCACCAGCAGCCGGTCATGGGGGACCTCGCGCACGGCGGCCCGGAGCGATTCTGCGCTCTTGAACGTGACGATGCCCGAGAAGCTCACGTAACACCCCAACGCCACGTAGTCCCGCGCATCCTGGGGCCCGCCGGTAAAGCAGTGGATGACGGCCCCCGCCTCGCCGGCGCGATGCTCTTCTATGATGGCCTTGGCGTCGTCGTGCGCGTCGCGAATGTGGCAAACGATCGGTTTGCCGACCTCGTGCCCGAAATCGACGAACTCCCGAAACCGGCGTTGCTGCACGTCGCGCGGCGACGAGTCGTAGTAATAGTCGAGTCCGGTCTCGCCGACGCCGACCACGACCTCGCGCTCGGCCAGGGACCGCAGGGTCGGCCACCAGTCGTCTTGCATCTTGCCCGCCTCGTGCGGATGCACCCCGACGGTCGCGAACAGGTCGTCCTCGGTCTCGGCGAGGTCGACGGTTCGGTGCGCGGTCGCCAGGTCACCGGCCGCCCCGATGAGAACCATCGGCGACACGCCGGCCGCGCGAGCCCGCGCCAGCACGTCAGCCCGGTCACCGTCGAAGTCGGGGCCGTCGAGGTGGGCGTGTGAGTCGATGAACTGGAGGGGCTCGCTCATGGCTAGGCCCATGGAGTACACGGGCTTGGGCTGATCGGCAACCTGGCGTTGGGACTGCGACTTGGCAGCCGGCGGCGGCGGCGGCGGCAGGCGTTGGCGGCGGCGGCGGCAGGCGTTGGCGTTGGCGGCGGCGGCAGGCGTTGGCATTGGCGGCGGCGGCAGGCGTTGGCGGCTGGCGGCGGCTAGGCGTTGGCGGCGGCGGCGGCGGGCGTGGGCGGCGGCGGGGAAGGACTCGTTGAGCTGACCGGGGCTACGCGATGGGGGCTGGCCGTGCTCAGGCATACGGTCCGCTGTCGAGCGGAGGTGGCGCGTGAAGCGTCGTGCCGAGCGTCGAGGCTGGAGCGTGCGGTCCGAACTGCGCGCGGCCAGCCCCCATCGCTTCGCCCCTTGGTCGCGCGCAGGCTCGGTGGTTGGGCGGGACGCTCGGCCCCCGGGGGAGAGATGGGTTACTGGCGGTGCCGGCCCGTGGGCCGGCAGATTGTTGTTGGTGGGAGCGGCTGCGGAGGGCAGCGGGCAGCCTGATGGTTGGCGTGTGGCCCCGGGGCTAGCGGCGGCGAAGCCGACGTGAGCGGGTTAACGTTTGGGGACGGTCTTGCCAAGTTGCCATTGGCCGGCCGTTTGTTGTCGGCGACAACGTTTGGGAACGGTCTTGCCAAGTTGCCATTGGCCGGCCGAAGGATGCCGGGTTCGGACTCGGAGTCGGGCTCGGGCTCGGGCTCGGGCTCGGGCTCGGGCTCGGGTTCGGGCTCGGGCTCGGGCTCGGGCTCGGCTCCGGCTCACGCTCGGAGTCGGGCTCGCCGGCGGGCTCGCGTCCGGGCGGCCTCGGGGTTTTGCGGTGCGGGGGCTTGGCTAGCGGCGGCGGCCCCGGCGGCGGGACGAGCTTTTTTTCCGGTCGCGTCGGTCGTCGCGGTCGCCGTCGTCGGCGGAGCCGGAACCGCCGCCGTTGAGCAGGGTCGCCACGCGCTCCAGCTCTTCGCCCGAGGCACCTTTTTTGCGCGCGCGGTCCAGCGCCTGGAGGGCGGCGTCCTTGTCGTCGGCCGACAGGGTGTCGCCACCAACCCGCGCCACGGCTTCCGCCCACGCCAGCTCTTCGGCGGCGCTGGCGGCGTCGTTGACCACCACGTCGCCGAGCTGTTCGAGCGCCGCCGTCGCGTCGCCGCCAGCCAGGTAGATGCGCCCGGCCAACGCCTTGGCCGGCAAGTACCCCTGGTTTTGCTCGAGGGCAGCCTCGACGTGCTTGCGCGCCGACGACACCTTGTCCTCGGCAAACGCCATCTTCGCGAGCAGGACGTGGGCTCGGAACCCGTACCGATTCGGATACTCCTCGCCCACGTCTTCCAGCGAAAGCTCGAGCTTGTCTCGGGCTCCTCGCGCGCGGTCGGCGAAGTACAGGGCCCGACCGTGCACGTAGCGCGGCACTTTCGAGTTTGATTTGCGGCCAAGTTTCGCGAGAGCTTCGTCGGCCCGGGTGCGCTCGGCTTTGCTGCCGATGTACAGGGCGGCTTCCCGCCACGCCTGCAGGTCGGTGTCGTCGGGGGCAAGCTTCAAGCCGGCGTCGAAGGCCTCCTTGGCCTCTTCCGGTTTGTTGAGGTCGAGAAGCGCAAGCCCGCGAGCGCGAGCCGCGCGCACGCCATCGACACCCTCGAGTTTGGCCAGCGCCGACTCCGGCAGCCCTCGCGCGAGGTAAAGCTCGGCGTCGATCACGGTCACCAGCGGGTCGCGATCCCGCTTGTCTTCGGGCCCGTACCACTCGATGGCTGCTCGGGCATCCGTGCCCTCTTTGAAGTCGCCGAGTTCAAGGTGCGCGAGGGCCTTGCGAGCGAGAAACCGCGGGTCATCCAGACCGGCCGCCGCCGCCAGGCTTTCTCGGGCACCGGCAAAGTCTTCGATCGCCATGAGCGCATAGGCCATCCCCAGGTTCTTCCACGCATCCACGGCCGGCCCGGCCCCGCGAGCCAGCCCGACGTTGATGTCGGCAATCGCTTCGTCGGGCTCGACCTTGCGCAGCGAACGGGACAGGGACCGGCCGACGAACGCCCAGGGGTGTTCGGGCGCATCGTCGAGCACAGCGCTGTAGGCCGCGAACGCGCCCTCCGGATCGCCGCTGTCGAGCTTCAGGTCGGCGAGCGCAATGCGCGCTGCCGCGAGCCCCTCGGCGCCGCCCGCTGCGGCCTTGCCAAACGACGCAGCCGCCCGGTCGCGCTCGCCGGCGCGCAGGGCCGCGTAGCCGGCCAGCCAGTTGAGCACCCGATCGTCGGGACGCTGTTCCAGCGCCGCCGCCAGGTCATCGCGCAGCTGCCGCAGCGCCACCTCGGGCTCCTCTCGATCGCCAATGTCGGCCAGCGTGAGCGCCGCCGTCGCGACCTGAACCTCGTAGTGGCCCGGCTCGCCGAGCTCGACCTTGCCGGCAATCGCCCCCACGGGCGACCGAATCTCGCCGGCGTTGCCGGCGCCGTAGATAAGATGGTGAAGCGCGGCGACCTGGCCGTAGACGGCGATGGGATACAGGTCGTCCTTGTCGCGCTCGATGGCGCGCTTGACTTCTTCGACCGCGCCCTCGAAGCCCTGGTAGGTGCCCGGGCCAATCGCGGCCTGGGCCAGATCCACGTGACCCGCCACGTCCGACGCGGTTCGATGCTGGTCGTAGACGTACCAGCCGGTGCCGCCGGCGGTAACCAGCAGCAGCATCGCGAACAAGCCAATGAAGATCCGCTGCGTCGAACGCCCCCAGACCGACCCGGACGCGACCTTGATCTTGGAGTCTTTGACCCGCACGTTCGGAACGTCGAGCAGGCCGTTGGTAAGCAAGTTGTTGAGGTAGTCCTCGCCGACCGCCGCCGACTGGCGCAGAGCGGCCTCGCCTTCTCCGCGCGGCTTTTGCCCCGAGAACACCCGGGGCCGCACGCCCTGGGGTGGGCCCGGCGGCGGCTTTGCCGTGGGCACGGGTTGGCTCTTCTTCGCCGCCAGCGGCAACCGGCCGGCGCCGTCCAGCGGCGAAAACGGATCCTCCGGCGGCGGCGGCTGGTGCATCGCCACCGGGCGCTCGGCTTCGACATCCTGGCCGCGGCCGTCGGATCGGCGCACGCCGGCCTCCTGCGGTGCGCGGTAGTCGCCTTTCACTTCGCGCCGGTCGAGCTCCACGCGGCCGAGGGCGCCCGCGCCCACCCCGCCGACCTCGTCGGCAACGCGCGTCGGGGCTTCGTCGAACCGGGCTGCCGACGGCGCCGAGCCCTGGGGCTCGCGCGGCTGTGGCACCGGCGGCGGCGGATCCAGCGCCTGTCCCGCCCGCGCCCGCTTGAGCAACCCGAGCACGTCGGGATCCGCCGGCGACAGGTTCTGCGCGTGTTGCAAAACCGGCAGCGCGCGCTCGTAGTCGCCTCGGCGCATCAGCACTTCGCCCAGCAGGCGGAAGGCCTGCTGGTGGCGCTTGTCGGTCTTGACGACCTTGAGCAGCTCGGCCTGCGCCTCTTTCCATTTGTGCAGCGAGCAAAACGCCCGCCCCACCATGACGCGGCCGTCCATGCTCGACGGGTTCGCGCGAAGACCGCGCGCGCCAACCTCCACGGCGTCCCGCGGCCGGCCGAGCGACAGGTACGCCTCACCGAGCTCGATGAAGGCGGCGTCGCCGGGGTTGCGCGACACCGCGGCGGAAAGCCGTTCGAGGTCGTCGCGCGAAACGGGGCTGGTGCGCTGGGGCATCACTTCCCGAAACAACGTTAGACCATTAGCGAAGGGCCGAGCAACGAGACTACCGAGCCAATTGCCGGCACTTCCCGGCTCCTACGAGGTCGCCGACTGTAGTCAGATGTCCGTTCGTTCGCCCCTGCCCGCACGTTGGTTGACCGGGCTCGGCGAACCGAAGCGAACGGCTCAATCGTCGTCGTGAGCCGTGTGGGCCGCCATCACCTGCTGCGCCACGTTCGCCGGCGCCTCCTCGTACTTATCGAAGTGCATCGAGAAGTCGCCCTGCCCGGACGTGATGGAACGCAGCACGGTGGCGTACTTGAGTACTTCGTTCATCGGCACCGAAGCAGCGATTTTGCCCCGTCGCCCCTCGGTCATCATGTTCTCGACCCGGCCGCGGCGACTGTTGAGATCGCCCATGACGTCGCCAACCTGGTCGCCCGGACACGAAATCTCCAGGTGCATGTAGGGCTCCAGGACGAGGGGCTTGGCCGCCTTGTGCGTGAACGCCGCTTTGATTGCCTTGCGCCCGGCGGCCTGGAACGCCATGTCCGACGAGTCGACCGAGTGGTACTTGCCGTCGTAGAGAGTGATCTTGAGATCGACGACTTCGTGGCCCGTGAGCGGGCCGCGATGAAGAGCGTCGCGAATGCCCTTTTCGACCGACGGAATGTACTGACGGGGAATCGCTCCCCCTACCACCTGGTTGACGAATTCGACGCCGCTGCCGCGAGGCAGCGGCTCGATGTTGATGAGACAGATGCCGAACTGACCGCTGCCACCCGACTGTTTTTTGTGTTTGCCCTCAACGCCGCGAATGGGCGCGCGCAGAGTTTCTCGGTACGGCACCTGGGGCTCGTGCAGCTCGACCGTCAGTCCCTGGCGCCCGAGCATGTGCACCACGTAGTCGATGTGCGACTGACCGGCGCCGCCCAGCAGCATCTCTTTGGTTTCCGGGTCGCGCTCGAAGCGCAGCGACGGGTCTTCTTCGAGCAGGCGATGGATCGCCTGGGACACCCGGTCTTCGTCTTTCGTGGACGCCACCGAAAGCCCGAAGTTGAGCAGCGCGTCGGGCTCGGAAAACGGCGGCAGCACCACCGCCTGGCCGCGCGGGCACAGGGTATCGCCGGTCTCGGTGTGCTTGAGCTTGGTCAACGCGACCAGGTCGCCGGCGGTCGCTCGCTTGATCTCGACGCCATCTTTTGTGCCGCCCATGGGCAAGTAGAGATGCGACGGTCGGTCGCCCACGTCTCGCGTGCTGTTCTGCAGGTCCTGGGACGGCTCCAGCACGCCCGAGAACACGCGCGCGTACACCAGGTTTCCGGCGAAAGCGTCGTGATGGACGCGAAACGCGCGCGCCACCAAACCGTCGCCGGTGCCGCACACCTCGTCCACTCCATCCACGCCGGTCCGCTCGAGTGGATTGGGAAACGACGAAGCGATGAAGTCCAACAGCGGCCTGCCGCCGCAGTCCGCGGTCGACGCGCCGACGAACACCGGCACGACGTCTCCCGAGGCGAAGCCCGCCTTGAGACCAACCGCCAGCTCTTCCTCGGTGAGGCTGCCCTCCTCGAGATACTTTTCCATCAGGTCGTCGTCGGCCGCGGCCACCGCGTCGACCAGAAGCTCGCGGGCCCCCGCTACCGACGACACCATCTCGGGCGGCACCATGCCGCTTTCGCCCCCGCGCAAGAACGCGCGGCTTTGCACCAGCCCAACGACGCCGCGAAACTCGGCGCCGAGGCCGATGGGAAGGGTCAACACGGCGGCGTTCGGCGAGACGTCGGCGACCAGCTCCGCGATCACGTCGTCGTAGCTCTGGTTGTCCTTGTCGACCTTCGACACGAACACCGCAAACGGCGTCCCCCGGTCGCGCAGGGCGGCAATGAAGCGGCGCGTCCGGGGCTGCAGCCCGTCCGTGCCGCTCACGACCACGACCGCGGCGTCGACGACCGCCAGGCCGCGCGCGGCGTTGCCCCAGAAGTTGGCGTCGCCCGGCGCATCGATGAGGCCCACTCGCACGCCGTCGGTTTCGAGGTAGCCGACGTTGCACTGAATGGTCATCTGCCGCTCGAGAGCTTCGGGACAGACCTCCAGGGCTAGCTGCTGTTCTTCGACGCTTCCCAGGCGGCGGGTGACGCCGGCATCGAACAGCAGGGCTTCGACGAGACTCGTCTTGCCCGAACCGCGGTGGCCAAAAAAGCCAACAACGCGCTTGTCCTCGGGTTTGTAGCTTTTCATAACCCCCACGACCTCCGCCCCGACGGTATGCCCGGCTCAGCGTCGACGCAAGGGGCCGTCGGCGCTAGGCTCGGGCGCTATGGGTTCGACTTTCGGCCGCCTCTTTCGAGTCTCGACGTTCGGTGAGTCGCACGGTGCCGCCGTCGGCGCAGTGGTCGACGGCTGCCCGGCCCAGCTGCCGCTGGCGGTCGAAGACATTCAGCCGGAACTCGACCGTCGACGTCCCGGGCAAAGCCGCATCGTTACGCAGCGCAAAGAGGCCGACCAGGTCGCGATTCTGTCCGGAGTATCGGATGGACTCACCCTGGGCACGCCCATCGCGCTCGTCGTGTACAACGCCGACAGCCGCAGCAAGGACTACGGCGAGATGCAGACCAAGTTCCGGCCGTCCCACGCCGATTACGCCTACCAGGCCAAGTACGGCGTGCGCGAATGGCGCGGTGGCGGGCGCGCGTCGGCGCGCGAGACCGTGGGGCGCGTTGCGGCCGGCGCTATCGCCCGCAAACTACTGGCCACCGTTGGCGTCGAAATCCTGGCGTGGGTCGAACGGGTCTACGACGTTCGCGCCGATGTCGACATCGACGCGGTGAGTCGAGACGACGTCGAGGCCAATATCGCTCGCTGCCCGGACCCGGCGGCCGCCGACACCATGATCGAACGCATCGACGCGGCGCGCAAAGCCGGCGACTCACTCGGCGGCGTGGTTCGGGCCGTGGCGCGCAACCCGCCCGTCGGCCTGGGCGACCCGGTGTTCGACAAGCTCGAGGCCGACCTGGCGAGAGCCATGATGAGTCTGCCGGCGGCCAAGGGATTCGAAAGCGGCAGCGGCTTTGCCGGCGTCGACCTGAAAGGCTCCGAGCACAACGACGAGTTCTTTCGCGACGACGACGGCCGCGTGCGCACCCGCACCAACCGGTCCGGCGGCATTCAGGGCGGCATTAGCAACGGCGAAACCATCGACATTCGCGTCGCCTTCAAGCCGACCGCCACCATCTTGCGACCGCAGAACACCGTGGACGAACAAGGCCAGGAAACGACCCTGTCCCCCCGAGGCCGCCACGACCCCTGCGTCCTCCCCCGCGCCGTCCCCATCGTCGAAGCCATGCTCGCCCTCACCCTCGCCGACCACTGGCTCCGCCAACGCGCCATCGCCAACGCCTAGCCCAAACCGATCACGCCCAGGCAATTCGCCTCCCTCCGGGCAACACGATCACGCCCAGGCCACACGATCACGCCCAGGCCACACGATCACGCCCAGGCCACACGATGCCCCACGGGCCACTCGATGACGCCAGGCCACACGATGACCCACAGGCCACTCGATGGACGCCAGGCCACACGATGACCCACAGGCCACTCGATGACGCCCAGGCCACACGATGCCCAACAGGCCACTCGATGACGCCAGGCCACACGATGACCCACAGGCTGCTAGACACCCTCCGCAGCCGCTCCCACTAACAACAACCTGCCGGCCCACGGGCCGGCACCGACAGAAATCCCCCAACCCCAACGCCGGCAGCGCACGCCGCCCCACCAAGGCAAAGGGGCGAAGCGATGGGGGCTGGCCGCGCGCAGTTCGGACCGCACGGGAAAAGGTCCATGCTCGGCACAACGCCCTGCGCCCTACGCAAACGATCAGCGGACCGTATGCTTGAGCACGGCCAGCCCCCATCGCGTAGCCCCGATCCGCTCAACGAGTCCTTCCCCGCCCCCGCCCCCGACTCCAACTCCGACCCCGACCCCGACCCCGAATCCGAGACCGAATCCGAATCCGAGACCGAGTCCGAGTCCGAGTCCGAGTCCGAGTCCGAGACCGAGACCGAGAACGAGCCGCCGCCCGGCCCCCCCGCCTACCGAATTCTCTTAACGCCCGGCAAAACCGTCCGCCGAGCCGGGCACCGGCCAGCCGACTCACACACATCGAACTCCCGATAGTGGCGCGCGCACACCAGGCGCCCATGCTCAACGAAGCCGTCGGAAATCGGGCCCCCGTCGTGAGGGCACTCGTCGGGCACGACGAACGCGCCACCGTCCTCGAGAACCACCAGCGCCACCGCGCGCCGACCGTCACGCGCCGGGGTCACCGTGCCGGGCGCCGCCACCGGCAGGGCCGCGGAAACCGCCGGGCGCCCCGCCAGGTCCGGGCTCGGTTCCTCGGGCAGCATGTCGCGCACGAGGGCGCTGAGGCTCGGTTCGACCACGGCCGCAAACGCTACCAACCAGGTCTGACGACGGCGCTTTCTTGACCTGCCCGAGCGACTTCGGTAGGTTGCACGTTGGTGGCCGGCGTTCTCGTGTACATCGAGCGGGAGGGCAGCGGCTCTCGTTCCGAAGCCTCGCCGACCCGCGGCGCCGCCCGCGCTTCGCTGGAGGCTCTGGGCGAAGGCCGCCGCATCGCGACGGAGCTGGGCGCGCCGTTGGCAGCCTTCGCGCCCGCGTGGGGCCCCGATGAAGCCCCCCAGATCGCAGAGGTTCTGGCGCGTCACGGCGCCGACAGCGTGCTCACGGCGCCGTCGGCGACCCTGGCCAGCAGCGCCGACTGGCGAGCGCACTGGCTGCCCCTGTGCACAGCGGCCAACCAGCTTCCGGCCCGGCTGATTCTCGCCGCCGACACGCCGAGCGGCCGCAACTTCTTACCCCGGGTAGCCGCGCGCATCAGCGCCGCCTTCACCGCGCGCGCGTCGGTCGAGCGCGGACCGCGCGGCGAGCTGGTGTTTACGCGCCCCCTTTTCGGCGGCACCTACCTGCGCCGGCTCGCATCAGACGACATCGACCACCCGGTGGTTGCGACCTTGTGCCCGGGGGCCTACTCGCTGGCGCGCGGTCTGGCCGACGGAGCGCGCCGCGCGGAGTTTGCCGAGCCGACGCTGGCCGACGGCGCGCCAACCGCGGGCCCGGCCGACCCGGCCGACGGCGCGCTCGAGTCGGCCAGCGTGGTCGTGGTGGGCGGCGCCGGGCTGGACGCGGCGGGCTGGGAGCTCGTGAAAAAGCTGGCCGCGACCCTCGGCGGCGAACACGGCGCGACCGCCAGTTTGTGTCGTCGCGGGATTGCGCCGGCCACGCGCGAAGTCGGTCTCGGCGGTCGCTACGTGTCGCCGCGTACGTACATCGCCTGCGCGGCGTCCGGCAGCGGTGAGCACCTGGCCGCGGTCGCCCCCGACACGGAAATCGTGGCGGTCAACAACGATCCGGATGCACCGATCTTTCGCGCCGCCAGCTACGGCCTCGTCGCCGACGCGGCCGACGCGCTGCCCAGACTGATCGAGGCCGCCAGCGGCTCGACATCGAAAGCGGTGGCGCCGTGAGCGATCCGAAGCGGCTCGTCGTCTTGCTCCGGCGCCTGCGCAGCAGTCCCGACGGCGTGCTCGCCGGCGACGTCATCGGCGCTTGCGAGCGAGCGGCCCTGGCTGCGGCAGTGACGCTGGGTGAGGAACACGGGGCCCATGTCACGGCCCTGGCGATCGGCGGAGCCACGCGCGAGAACCGGGTCCTGGCCATGGCGCTTCGGGCCGGCTGCCAGGCAGCTGTGCGCATCGAAGACGGCGCCTGCGGCGCGCTCGACTACCTCGGCGTCGCGCGGCTGGCGGCGGCGTACTGCCGGCGCGAAGGCTTCGACCTCATCCTCGCCGGGGCGCGCTCGCAGGACGAACAACAGGGTGCGGTAGGCCCCGCGGTCGCCGAAGAGCTCGGCATCGGCCACGCGGCCAGCGCCACCGACCTGCGTTTCGATGGCGATACCGTCTGCACCGCGCCGGTCCCCGGCAGCGGGACCGGTCCGGTCACCCTCGGCTTTCCCTGCCTGGTGACCGTCGCGCGTTTTGACCGACGCGCGAACGCGCCCACCGACGACGACTCCGAGGCCGATGCCGGCCACGACCGGGCAAGCCAGGAAACGCCCCTGCCAACGCTGCAGGAGCTCGATCCCGACGACCTGGGCATCGACCCGCGCGAGCTGCGGCACCGCAACGACCTCGCCGGTGCGGCTCGACCGAGCCGCGTGTCGGACCGAGCCATCGAAGTACCGAGCCCGGAGGAGCTGGTCGCGCGGCTGCGCGCCGACCACCTCATCGACCCGTGAGCAATCCGCTCCCCACGTCGGTGCCCGAGGGCGCCGCGGTCGCGCTGGCAATCGATCAGCCGGGAACGGCCCGCGAACTGCAGGCGGCCCTGGAAGCGCGCGGACTGCGACCCGCCGGCGCCGCCGGCGTACCGGAGGCAGTCGCCACCCCCTGCTCCGCCATCGCGTTCGCCCCCAACCGGCCGATCGACGCCGCAACGGCCGCCAGCCTGGCGCCCCTGTGCGCCCGCGCGGCCCAGGACGGAAAACCCGTCGTCGCGCTCAGCGCGTTCGAAGCCCCGGGCCCGCGAGCGGCCACCGAGCGCGCCGCGGCCCTGGCGTACCTGGCGGCTCACGGCGCGGTGGTTTGTCTCGATCCGAACGTCTGGCTCGAAGCCATTGTGCTCGCAAGCTCGTTCGGCTTGCCGGCGGGGCCTCACCTCGCAGTCGTTGCACCACCGGGCACGTGGCTGTCGCTGTCGGCGACGGCACTGGCGAACGAGCGCGCCCAGACCGGCCGCGAAACGCTGCTGGTCGACTCGGCCCGGTCCCTCGGCGCGGTCGACTGCGCCCTCGTTCACACCGACGAATACCCGGGCCATCGAGGCGCGAGCGAGCTCGATATGCTGATCGTGCCGGTAACTGGCCGCGCCGCCGGAATGGCCACCGGTGGGGTCGCGCTGCACGACCTTCGCCACGCCATGGGGGCGGTCGTCGACTGCGGCACCGCCGGGCGTCGCATCGCCGCGGGCCTCGGCACCGCCGCCGTCGAAGACATCGAGGCGGAAGCTGATCCGGCGCGCTTCGAGCGCCAGCGCGACCAGCTCGACAACCGGGCCGGCGACCACGAAACCAAGGTCCTGCTCGCCTCGTACGACGTGCCCATCACTCGGCAGGCGGTCGCCACCACGCCCTCCGGCGCGACCCGCATCGCCAAGCGCGCTGGATGGCCGGTGCAGGTAAAGCCGTGGAGCGCCGATGCGCCGAGCGAGCTCGACGGCTGCCCGGTCGAGCGCGACATCGACAGCGCCCCCGAAGTGCGGCGCGCGTTTGCCGCCGTTAGCACGGCGGCGGGTCTGCCCTCCGGGTCGCCCGTCATCGTGCGCGAAACACCGCCCGCCGGCCGCTGGGTGCGCGTTCGCTTCGTTCGCATGGCGAGGCTGGGATGGACGTGCGTGGTCGATGTCGATGGCACCCCCGGGCCCGTCGCGGCGCCGGCTCCCCTGCGCCAGGTCGACGCCGACCGACTGGCGGCGGCCGTCGAAGCCACCCGGGCCGATGATCCCGCGCCGGACCGGGCCTCGTTCGCCACTCTTTTGCGGCGCGCGTCGCGCATGGTTGCCGAGCGCACCGACGACTTCGAGTCGCTCGAGCTATCGCGCGTCGTGGTCGGCGCCGAGGGCGTGGGCTCGGTCGTGGTCGACGCGCGCGCCGCCTTTACGCCCCGGTAGAACCGGCCGGCGGCTGCGAAAGCTCGCGGGCCAGTGCCACGAGCGTGTCGCGCTCGTTGAGTGCGGGGTCGTCGAGCACGCGCTCGAGCAGCGTTCGAAGCAGCTGCCCAATCTGCGGCCCCGGGGCCAGCTCGAGCTCCTGCATGAGCTGCTTGCCGCGGATCGCCAGGTCGCCGACGGTCAGGGCGTCGCCGGCGTCGACCACGGTCTGCGCCCGAGCGCGCAACTCGGCCGCCTCCGGCTCATCGCCAAGCCCCTGGGCGCGCCGGTGCGCGGCCCGCAGCGCAAACGTATCCGCAAGCGAAGCCGGGCCAACCGCCGCCACGAAGCGCCGAACGTCGCCGGCGCTCCACGCGGGCGCATACTCCGCGTCGCGATGAGCTCGGGCGGCCGCGACGCGCTTGCGCTCGTCGTTCGAGGCCCGCAGCCGGCTTAGCGCCGCATCGGCTTCGTCAGCGGACACTTCGCCCAGAGCGGCCGCAAGGCGCAACACCGGGTCGGGCGGAAGCGCGTCGATGGCCGCGATGATACGCCCGCGAACCTCGCCATGGCGCGGCCCCAGCTCGGGCAGGATCACGTCGAGCACGCCGGTGTCGTCAGCGATGTGCAGGCCGAGAGACGGCGTGCGAGCCCCCAGGAGCTTGATCAGCTCGACCCGCACGCGCTCCTGCGACACCCCGGCAAGCCGCTCGAGCGCCGTGGAGATGGCCGCCCTGGTCTCCGCCTCCATGGTCAGCTCGAGCACCGCGACGAACCGCACCGCGCGCATCACTCGCAGCCCGTCTTCGTCGAACCGCTCGCGGGCCTCACCGACGGCGCGCAGCTCGCGGCGCAGCAGATCGCCGATGCCGTCGAACGGATCGACCAGCCGCTTTGCCACGGGGTCGTAGGCGATGGCGTTTACCGTGAAATCGCGCCGGGCGAGGTCGCGCTCCAGTGGCACCCCGAACTCGACCGCGTCGGGTCGGCGACCATCGCTGTAGGCTCCTTCGCCGCGAAAGGTCGTTACCTCAATGGCCTCGCGCGCGTCGCCCTTGCCCATGAGCACGGTGACCGTGCCGTGCTGAATACCCGTGGGAATCGTCCGGCGAAACAGGTCGATGACCTGGTCGGGGTGAGCATCGGAAGCCACGTCCCAGTCCGACGCGGGCCGATCGAGCAAAGCGTCGCGCACGGCGCCACCGACGCACACCGCCTCGAACCCGGCGTCGCTCAGGATCTTGCAAACCTTGCGCGCGGTGGCCGGAACGGCGGCGTCGACGCGGTCGAGCCGCGCGGGCGGAGACAGGGGCATCTCGCGATGCTAGTCGAACGCGGCGGCGCCGCGAAGCCGGTTGAAGATTTCTTCGGCACGCCGGCGCAGCTTGCTGGCATCGGCGGCGTCGCCGCAGCGCTCGCGAAAGTCGGCAAAGGCGCGGTAGCACCGAGCCAGCTCGACCTCGTTCTTCATGCCGGCGAGCACTTCGATGGCCTGGCGAAAGCTCTCCTCGGCCTGGCGTCGTTCCTGGTCCGAAAAGCCGCCCAGGGCGATGGACTCCGCCAGGGCTCGGCGCGCCATTCCGACGTGGACCCGGGAGCTGACCGCTTCGGACAGGGCCAGCGCCCGGCGGGCCTCATCGTAGGCGCGCGGCGCGTCGTCGACCGACAGGTACACGTCGGCCAGTCGGACGACGCAATCGGCGAGCGTGACCCGATCGCCGAGCTGGGTCGCCAGGTCAATCGCCATCTCGAGATTGGCGACGGCCTCGCCGCCGTGGCCGAGCTCCGCCTTGCACTTGCCGATGTGCGAGAGCACCTGGGCTTCGGACATCTTGTCGCCAATCTCCACGGCGATCTTGTTGGCCTCGGCAAACAAGTCCAGAGCCATTTCGACGTTGCCGTCGTCGGTGTGGACCCGGCCCAGGTCGCAAAGCGACCGCACGACGCCAGGGCGGTCACCGGCGTCGCGGCGAAGGTCCAGGGCTTCGCGAAACTGCTCGACGGCGGCTTTGAAGGCGCCGGAGTCGTGGTGCACGCGGCCGATGTTCGCCAGCGACAGGGCGATGGACCGCCGGTCGCCGACCGCCCGGCGAATCGACAGGGCCTGGCGGTAGAAGGTCAGCGCCTGGGTGTAGGCACCGCGCAGGAAATGAACCTTGCCGATGTCGTCGAGGGTGCCGGCCACGCCGCGATCGTCGCGCGCCGCCGAGAACAGCTCGTGCGCCTCGCGCAGGTGCTCCATGGCCACGTCGTACTCGCCGCGACCGCGATAGATGCGCCCGAGGCGACCGTGCGCGGCGCCCGCCTTGGCCCGGTGGTCGTAGAGCCACGCGGTGCGCAGCATCTCCGAGAACTTGTCGAGAGCCTCGTCGCCGCGGCCCACCAGGTCGAGCACGTCTCCGAGATTGTGCAGGGCATCAATGCGCGCCACCGCGTCGTCCTCGTCGATCATGGCGAGTCCCCGGTCGTACAGCTCGACCGCGGTATCGTTCGCGTAGCGCTGTCTCGCCTTGTCGCCGCCGGCCAGGTAGCACTTGGCGGCCCGCTGGCGATCGCCGCCGCGCTCGTACAGCTGGGCCAGAAACTCGAGCTGTTCTTCGGAGCGCGCCGACAGCTTGGCCTCGAGCCACTGGGCCGCAAACCGCAGGTAGCTGGCGAGCTTGCGCGCGTCGGTGCTGCGGGCGATGAGGTCGCGTTCGAGGTTGTGCTTAAAGACGTACTCGACGTCGCCGGGAACGGTCGAGTCCTCGGGTTCGAGGCGCAGCAGGTAGTCGCGCTCGACTAGGTCCTGCAAAATGCGCTCGACCTCTCGGCGATGGGGCTCGGCCACTGACGTCCACGCGTACGACATATCGCCGCGCGGCTGCGGCGGAGGTCCGCCCTGCCCCTCGAGCTCGCGCTCCTTCGTGCGCGCGGCGAGCCGGGCCAGCGACACGATCGACCCCTCCCAAAAGACGTTGCCGAAGATCGCGCCCTTTTCGAGCACGTCCCGCTCGGGAAACTCGAGGGCGGCAATGCGCGCTTCGATCGCCTCTTCGATCGAGATGGGCAGCTCGGTCTCGGCGGCGCGGGCCGCGTCGAGGCGCCACCGCGGTCCCGACGTGTCGATAGTGCCGTTGGCCAGGAGCAGTCGAACCAGCTCCTCGAGAAAATACGGGTTTCCTCCGGTCATCTCGACGGCGTCGTCGATGATGTCGAAAGGAAGGTTGTCGCAGCGCTCGAGCAAGTTGCGAAACATGCGCTCGGCGTCGTCGGGCTCGAGGTTGCGCAGCTCGATGCGCACCTGGTCTTCGACTCCCTCGCCCCAGTCCGGGCACCGGACGATAAAGTCCGGGCGCGCGCACACGGCGATGACCACCGGCGAGCCGCCGATGGTGGCCGTCAGATCCTTGAGCAGGTCGAGGGTCGGGTCGTCGGCCCACTGCAGATCGTCGAACACCAGCAGCACGGGGCTGTGCGAGGCATCGACCTCGATGAACCTGCGCAAGACGGTGCGCGCAATCTCCTCGTGCTGCTGCGGACCGTCTTTGAGGACCCGCAAAAACGGCGAGTCGGGAAAGTGCAGGTCGAGAAAGCCGCCGAGAAAGTGCAGGACCTCGGCGATATTTTCATCGCGAAACACGCGCCCGACTTCGCGGCGAAACTCGGCCAGAACTTTTTCCGGTGGCTCCCCCTCGCGGATGTTGAAGCGGTTTCGCAGGTACGCGGAAATCACACCGTAGCGGGGGCCGTCGGCAACCGCCGCCCCGGAGTAGACGCGCATGTCGTCCGGCGCACCCCGGAGCATAAGCTCCGACACCAGCCGACTTTTGCCGGTGCCCTGGTTGCCGATGATGGTCACCAGCTGAGGCGCCTGAAAATCGACGGCATTGCCCACAACTTCGCGCATGCGCGAAAGCTCGCCTTCGCGGCCGATCAGTGGGCTGCGCGCGCCACGCACCGCAAACACGTCGGCGGGATTGGTCGCAGCCCGTTCGCCGAGCGGTCCGGCCGATGCGCCCAATTTGCGCGGTCCCCCGGTCGTCTGGTCTGCCACGAGGTTTACAACCTTACGCCGGTGTCACACCCGCGGCAAGGCACACCACGCCACGGGAATGCCGCGGGCGCGCTATTTCCCCGCGACGAACGACCGGTGTACCCTTGAGGGGCGCGTAGCTTATGAACCTGCACCTTATTTTCGCAAGCGCGCTGGCCTTTTGCCTCGTTGGCTGCGAGACGGTGGATCTGGGGGAGACGCCACCGTCGCCTGGCCTGTGCCAGCCCGACCCGGTGTACTTCGAGGAAGTCGTGTACCCGCAGGTCATCGCCCCGGCCGACCCGCAAAAGAGCTGTGTCGCCGACGCCGGCTGCCATCAAGCCGCCAACGGGCGCTCAGCTCTTCGCCTGCGCACCAATGATCCGCTGTCGCCTCAGGACCAGCAGCAGAACTACGACGTCGTCACCCGGTTTCTCAACTGCGGAAGTCCCGAGGCGAGTTCGTTTCTGACCAAGCCGCTGGCGGGCATCGACCCGCACGGCGGCGGCGACATCATTCAACCTGGCAGTCCCGAAGAAGACCTCTTCCTCGAATGGTTCGACGACCTGTAAACGCACTGGCGGTTGGACTCGCGGTCGCGCTCGCGGTTGCGCTCGCGGCGGCACCGGCGGCGGCCGGCGAGGACGACGAAGCCTACCTCCGGGTCATCGCCCAGCGAGCACCGGTGAAGAGCGGCCCGGGTCCCAGTTACCGCACTGTGTACACGGCCGAGCGCGGCGACGTGTTCACCGTGGTCGAGCGCGGCACCAAGGGCTACTGGTTTCGCGTTGCCCTCGACGACGGCACCACGGGCTGGATCTACGGCGAGCTCGTGTTTCCCTTCGAGGTCGTCGACGCCGAGGAACCCGGCTTTTTCACGCGGCTGTGGCGAGGCACGCGCGAGGCGGTGCTGGGCCCGTCGCCCGTCCCCTACTCCGACGTCGAAATCTCCGTGTCTGCGGGCGTGCTCAACGGCGAAGCCGCCGAGGGCCTGTTCCTCTTTCGCCCCGCGTGGATGATCGACAGCCACTTCGCCTTCGAAGGCTTTTTCGGACTGTCGCCCCGGGGCGCCGAGAACCTGTTTTTGGCTGGTGGCGGCTGGACGTTGCGGCTGTGGCCCGGCGCCGACATCGGCCCGTACGCCCACGCCGGCGTGGGCGTGGCTTATGCCCAGCCCACGGCCGACAATGCGGTCGCCGACCCGGAGACGGATCTGACGATGAGCGTGGGCGGCGGTTTCGAGATTACGTTCAAGCGGCAGATCACCCTGCGGCTCGACTTTCGAAACTGGACCATTTTCGACCCCGACCGGTCCAACAACTCACAGGAGTACAGCGGTGGCCTGGCGATTTATTTCTAGCGTCGTTCTTCTGAGCCTGCTTTTCGCCGTCTCGGCGTGCGGCCGCCATGCCGTGCGCGCGAGCGAAAAAGAGTACCTCGCCAATCGAGTGATGCAGTTCGACGAGGACGGCCAGGAAGCCACCGCCGACGACCACGTGTTGTCGAACCGCGAAGGGGCCGCAGGCGGCAAGGGCACCGGCGGGGGCGGATGCGGTTGCAACTGAGCTGCTTTCCGGTGGCGTCCGTCGCGATCGTCGCGGCTGGCGTCGCGTCGGGGGCGTCGTCGGCACGGGCCGACGACCGGGTGGACTTTACGACCACCTGGTTTCAAGAGCAGCGCGCCGGCGCAAGCAACCTCACGATCATCCACCCGCAGTTCGACCTGGGCGTGGACATCGGCGAGAACACCGAGCTGGGCGTCAAGTACCAGGCCGACGTCGTCAGCGGCGCCACCGCGTCGGTGTACTCGGTCGACGCCGTATCGTCCGCCACTGAGTTCGACGACTACCGCCAGGCGGGCACGGTCAGCCTCGGCTTTTCTGGACGCCGGGCGGGGTTCTCCCTGTCGGGCACGTTTGGCACCGAGCGCGACTACCTGTCGCTGAGCGTGTCGGCGGGCGCCAACGTCGACTTACCGGGCAAGAACACGAACCTGGCACTTTCGTACACGCGCAACTTCGATGAAGTGTGCGACCGCGACAACTCGCTGTTGTCGCCCCTCGAGCGCCGCGCCCTCTCGGTCGAGGAATGCAACAAGGACGGTGTCTTCTTCGGCGAAGACGACATTCTCGGCTCCGGTACCGTGTGGCGCGACCTGTCCATCGACACGGCGCAGGCGACCGTCACGCAGAACGTATCTCCGACGATGGTCGGCCAGCTCAGCCTGTACGGCTCGATCCTTAACGGCTTTCAGGCCAACCCCTACCGCCGCGTGCGAGTGTCGGGCGTCGAGGCCCAGGAAAATCTCCCCTCGACGCGACAGCGCATCGCGTTGACCGGCCGCATCAAGAAGTTCTTGCCGAGCACCAACAGCGCGGTGGGCGGCACGCTGCGAGGGTACGCCGACTCGTGGGGTGTCGAGTCGGTGACCGCCGAGATGGACTTCTACCAGTACTTCGGACGAGCCCTGCTGCTGCGCTTTCGCGGTCGTCTGTACGCGCAAAACGAGGCCGTCTTCTTTAAGGACGCTTTCTTCTACGAAACCGAGGGGCCCGCGGGCGAGTTCTTCACCGGCGACCGCGAGCTTGCTCCGCTGCGGCAGGCCATGGGCGGCGCCAAGCTGTCCTACATCGCCGCGCGCGACGACGAGGGCGAAGTCTGGGGCCTGTTCGACGAGGTCCTTCTCAACGTCAAGTTCGAGGCCCTGTTCTACGACGAGGCAGCCGCCGGCGACGACTCCATGAACCTGGCCGGCCGCGACGGCCAGTTCCTAAACCAGGCCCTCCTCGACGCCGTCGTCCTCCAACTATCCCTCCGCATGGCCTACTAAGCCCGAGCCCCGAGCCCCGAGCCCGAGTCCGAACCCGACTCCGAGCCCGACTCCGAGCGGTACAGACCGATGGTTCGTTGACAGGCGGACCGATACATCGTTGACAGTGGGGCGTCCGAGGCTGCTCGGATGTGGACTGGAACGGTTGAAGAGCAGCGAAAACACGCGGTAGAGCTGGTCGAGGAGGG
>JGI12316J14372_10000662_pt1 | contig 57932 bp, 43 predicted proteins | sample MarCyaLeptolynsp_FD_14372 | JGI IMG/M metagenome (IMG submission 14372)
CTGGCCGGGTTCCGTGCTGCATTGACCCGCCAGGTAACCGGATACGCGGAAGCGACCGGCCTGATGAAAAAGGAAAAGGTATCGCTTTCCGGCGACGATTGCCGCGAGGGCCTGACCTGCGTTCTGTCGGTCAAGGTTCCCGATCCGAAATTCTCCTCGCAGACCAAGGACAAGCTTGTGTCCTCCGAGGTCCGGCCCGTTGTCGAAAGCCTGGTTTCGCAGAACCTCAACGACTGGCTGGAGGAAAACCCGGCGCCGGCAAAGTCGATCGTCTCCAAGGTGGTTGAAGCCGCGTCGGCACGCGAGGCGGCCCGCAAGGCGCGCGAACTGACTCGGCGCAAGGGTGCCCTTGATGTTGCCTCCCTTCCGGGAAAACTCGCAGACTGCCAGGAGCGGGATGCGTCGAAGGCCGAACTCTTCCTGGTGGAGGGCGATTCGGCGGGCGGCTCCGCCAAACAAGGCCGCCACCGGGAGAACCAGGCTGTCCTGCCTCTGCGCGGCAAGATCCTCAACGTGGAACGCGCCCGTTTCGACAAGATGCTGTCATCTAACGAAATCGGCACGCTGATCACGGCGCTTGGCACCGGGATCGGCAAGGAAGAGTTCAACATCGAGAAACTGCGCTACCACAAGATCATCATCATGACCGATGCTGATGTCGACGGCGCGCATATCAGAACGCTTCTTTTGACATTCTTTTTCCGGCAGATGCCGGAGCTGATTGAAAACGGCTACGTCTATATCGCGCAGCCGCCGCTCTACAAGGTCAAGCGCGGCCAGTCCGAACAATACCTGAAGGATCAGCTTGCGCTTGAGGACTATCTCATCTCGCAGGGTCTAGACGAAACCTCGCTCACGCTTGCCAACGGCGAAGTGCGCACGGGGCAGGATCTTCAGGGCGTTGTCGAGACGGCCCGCAAGATTGCCGAGATCTTCGACGGCCTCCACTCGCGCTACAACCGCGATGTCGTCGAACAGGCTGCGATTGCCGGTGCGCTCAATGCGGAGATCCTCGAAGACCGGAGCAAGGCGGAAGATGCGGCGGCCTACATCGCACGGCGCATGGATATTCTGGCGGATGAATTCGAACGCGGCTGGACCGGCGAAGCGCGCGACGACGGCAGCCTCGTGTTCCGGCGCACCGTTCGCGGCGTCGAGGAAGCCGCGGTGATCGACCCGGCCCTGCTCGATTCCGCCGATGCCCGGCGCCTCGCTGCCCATGCTGCACACCTGCACGAAGTCTACGGCAAGGCCGCCGTGTTGCGGCGGAAGGACGTGCCGACCGAGATCCGCGGTCCCCGCGCCTTGCTCAATCAGGTCTACTCGTTCGGCCAGAAGGGCATCTCGCTTCAGCGATACAAGGGTCTGGGTGAGATGAACCCCGAACAGCTCTGGGAAACGACACTCGATCCCAATGTGCGCTCTCTGCTGCAGGTCAAGGTAAAGGAGGCGGACGACGCCGACGACATCTTCACCAAGCTGATGGGTGACGAGGTCGATCCAAGGCGTGAGTTCATTCAGGACAACGCGCTCGCCGTCGCCAACCTGGACATCTGATTTCCGGTTCACGAGCGATATCCGGCTCCTGCCGTTGCAAAATATTCTCGGTTAAGTCGCGATTTCTCCCAAAATACCGGCGCGAATCGGCGTGTCTTGCAAAAGCTGAGTCATTTCCACGTGAGCTCAAACTCCCGGCAACTTTCGGCCCACAGACGCTTTCGAGAATAATTGGGTGAGCATCCGCTGAATGTTGGAATGTACCAGCGACACGGGCCGGATGAACGCCGGCTCCGCCCATGCATTGGCAAGAACGGCACGTCCACTCCGCGCCGCAAATGCGAGGTTTTTGTGCCGTCCTCGATCAACGACGTCCTAGCATCCGGCACTGTCATCAGCTGCAAAATTTTCGAGAAGTTTTTGCTCTGACGCCCTGGTCATTGGCCGCCCCAGGATACGGTTTCCCAACCAGCTCAATTCGGTGCCTGCGTTCGATATGCCGGGAGCGATGGGATCAGGTGCGATCTTTTTGGACTTACCATCGGCATATTCGGCAATTGCAAATCGGAATATGTAGGTTGGTGTCAGGCCCAGGCGATAATCAGAGGCAACAATCCTGCCGTCGATCAGGTCGGTCCTGACAAAGCCATCACTGAACCAGACCATCTTTTTGTATTCAGGGTCATCGACAACACATGTGACAAGCGAAGAATCAAATTCATGCGTATAGATGACGGCATCTTCATCACGGTCGAAGAGCGACACGTACAAATTATGATATTTGCCGTCACCTTGACCAATCACACGCCAGAGTATGGTGTTAAAGGGTGAAACCACGGTCTGGATCTTATTTGTTTCAATGCCTCTGTCTGCGAAAATGGCTTGTCCTCGAGCATGGATGTGTTTTTGGACGATGAGGCCAAATGCCAGATAGCCGGAACTGAAAACGAGTGACGACAAAAGTATCTTTTTCAAGCCGTTAGACCAGTTCGCGCTGGCGAGCGCCCAAGCGACGGCGACAAGCAATGGAACAGTGAAAACGGGATCAATGATGAAAATGGACCCGGTCCCGACGGGATCGGGATAGAAGGGCCAGAAAACCCTTGCGCCATAGGCATTCATTGAGTCAATCAGCGCATGGGTTGTGAGACACAGGAAAACGGTTAGCCAGACAAGCTTTCTTTGCCGCCTAAGGGTTTTAATCGAACGGACAATCCCTTCACCTATTACGGGCGTTAAAACCAAGTGAATGAAAAACGAGTGTGACCAGCCACGGTGATATACAAATTGATCGACTTTCGTTTCGAAAGGGATGAGGACATCCAGGTCGGGCAAGGTTCCCAATAGCCCCCCAAGCAGCACTGCCTTTCTTGCGCCCATCTTCGATCCCAGGCAAGCAGCAGAAACTGCTGCGCCAAGGGTAAATTGTGTCAGTGAGTCCACTAGCTACATACTCTTTGAATTTGGATCTTTGTCGGGTGCGGGTGCAATCGACACGCGATACGGCTCATGCGCCGCTTAAGGCGACAGGTTCTGCCTTAGATCTCTCGTTGCGGGGAAACATCCACGTTTCGCCACCGCGGATTTCCAACCAACGCAGCACTTGATGGAGTGCTGATCAGCTGGAGAGCAGCTAAGCAAAGGAGCGATTTTTCCAAATCGCGCGTGGAGAGTTGCGTTGTACGAAATTTGCTTTGGGGACAACGGATTTTTGACCTGCTCATCCGGTCGGGCCGTCCGCTCGCTTCGAAGATGCCGTGATTTGCAGGCCTGGTTTTGACATGACTTTTCATTTGTCTTTCCCCGGCGTCCATTTCAGTCGTGCCCACCAAGTTGTTTGGCAGGCTGTTCGATCGTCGATTTGCGAGAAGCTGCAGCCATGGATCGCATCGTCCAGACATCTACAGCCTCTCGACGCCCGCGGATTCCAAACTGTGCCGCCCTGTAAAGACCTGGCACAATGTCAACCGGATCCGCCGAGCTCTCCTTGACCGCCTCAACAAGCTCGTTGCTGACGACGACCTCCGTGCCGATTTCGCGGGTCAGCTTTTCCAGGCGGCTCGCGACGTTCACTGTGTCGCCGAGCACGGTGTATTCCAGCTTGTGTTCATCACCGATGTTGCCGACGACCGCGGGCCCGTAGTGCACGCCAATCCCCACGCCGACCGGCGGTTCGCCTGCCGTTTCCCTTTCCGCGTTCCAATCTCGGATCGTTTCGGCCATCCGCATCGCGCATCTCAGGGCCCGCACAGGATCGTCCTGCCGGGCGCGTGGGGTGCCGAAATGAACCATCACCGCATCACCTATGAACTTGTCGATCGTTCCATTCTGCTCGAAGGCAACCTTTGCGAGGCGGCCGTGAAAAGTGCGCAATAGTGCGATCAAGTCCTGCGGTGGCAATCTCTCCGAGATCGACGTGAAATCGACCATGTCGGCAAAAAGAACCGCCACCGGACGGTTCCCAGGCTTGTCGGGCTCCCAGCGGCCCTCTGCGAATTCGCGCACGATATTGGGTGAAAAATAACGGGACAGGATCGCCCGCTGTGCTTCCGCCTCGACCTGGCGGCGAACCAGCTCTCGCGAGCGGACCACCACGATTGTCAGAATGAGGGAAATCAGCACCAGAAACACGACCTGGTTGGAGAGCCGGGCAAGGCCAACGGCGTTCGGGTCGAGAACCTTGGCAAGCGCCATCTCCGCGCCCATGCCCTCGTCAAGCACATCGCCCGATGTGAACGGGATGGCGTTTGGACGTGTGGCTACCCAAAGATAACCCATGCTCCAGAACGCCGCGGCGGCAAGCCCGGTCCAGATCACCAGCGCAGGTTTGTAGCTGAGTGCCATGCTGACAACGAACACGCCGAGATAAAGGAAGGCGGGCGTCCGCAGGTTCATCTGCTGCGTCCACCCTTCAAAATCAAAGGGGGTCGGTACAATCAGAACAAAACTGAGCGCTGCTGCATCCAGGAAAACGAACCCCATCACCAGACCGGTATTCACTGTATACCGGTGCCGGAACGCGTATGGCACGATCCCAACGAGCGCAAACGCGAGGATCGCGCTCACGTAAAGAGACGAGCGTTCTAACGGAAGCGTAAGCGACACCCAGATTGCCAGAATGAGAAGCACTGCGTTGCGGCTCCAGAAGACATAGGCAAGTCCCGATGCCTCCTCACGCGCGATCGCTTCATTCACGGATCGGGAGATCATTGGCCGGCGAACGGCCTGAGAAAAAAACATCTGCCTGTCCCTTCACGGCCCCGCTTCAAAGCCGGCAGCACAAATGAAACGAGGCGCTTCAACCAGGGCCACGTCTCGTTTCAACGATTTCGGATGCGCATTGGTCCTTCAGGAACGCGAGATGTCGTATTTGCCGACGGCACTCATGTAGAAGATACAGGCATCCGTGCCGGTGCATGTAACCTCGTGGACTGTCGATGAGTCTGAGCCGAAATAGCTGCCCGGATCGAGTGGTGTGGCCTCAGTAGCGCCGGGTGCCTTATGGGTTGCGTTTCCTCTTATGACGACAGCGCGCAGCCAGGCATCTCCTCCCGTAATCGTTCCCTCGAAACCGGATGGCAGCTTCAGGAAGGTTCCGTTCTTGCTGGCCTCAGCAGGCTCACCCCAAAGAAACGCTATCTTGGGTTCATCCGCTCCGGCGCCTGCCCTGGGCGCATCGACCCAGGACACGTCGGCTGCTTCGATCCAGACAATGTTGCCGGCCTCGACATTCACCGGAAACTCGCCATTGGCGAACGCGCGCTCCTTTGGCTGAACGAGGTAAGGTCCTTCCTGGATTTCGAGAAAGGCAGTCGAAAGCCCGGCATCGGCACGCGCGGCGGTTATGTGCGTTGCTCCGGCCGGTTGGGTCCAGAACGACCCCGGCCCCATCCACATAAGTTCCGCCGTGGGATCATCATTATGAACCGCGCCGCTAATAACCACGGCCCGATAAGTGATGTTGTGAATGTGCGGTGGAGAGCTGAACCCGGGTTTGAATTGGATGATCGTCCCAGTCGGAACGTCTTTACGTATGTCACCCCACAGGACACCCGCTTGCGGGCCCGCATCACCGCGGGCAGGGTTCAAAGGTTGGAAAGCAACCGCGTTGCTTGGCACCACCTCCACCACTCCAGACGACCGAAGGTTTTGCGAAGAAGCCAGCTGTGTGGCAAGCGCAAGGACGACGAATGAAGAGGCCGCAAGGATGGAGAAGCGCATCTTGAAAATCCCGAATTCGAATGCGGCGCTATAGCCGCCGTGATGTCTCATGCTTTAAATAAGCTGCAGTTTTCGCTAATAATCCGCTGGAAATAAAAATTACTATTTGGAAAAAGCAAATAATGTCCCTCGACCTCAAATCACTTGAGCTGTTTGTTCGCGTGGCAACACTGGGCGCGATCGGCAAGGCCGGAGCAGAATTCGGCTTGTCTGCGACCGCCGCGACGCAGCGTCTTCAAGCCCTCGAGGCAACCGTTGGCACGCAGCTTTTTCATCGGACCACCCGCGCAGTATCGCTGTCGACCGATGGAGAGATTTTCCTTGCGCATGCAAAGCGTATTCTAGGCGATGTTGAAGACGCTCTTGCGGACATTCAGCCCGACCCGAGGGACTTGAAGGGAGAGCTGCGGGTCGCCTGTTCCGCATCTTTCGGCCGCCTGCACATCGCGCCATACGTGACCGAATTTCTCGAAAATCATCCCGGCGTCTCGCTCCAGCTCGTCATGAGTGACTCTGTCATAGACATCGTTGAACAAGGTCTCGACATGGCGATCCGCATAGGTGCGCTGGCACCGTCAACACTCAAGGCACGCAAGCTGGCTGTGAGCCCAATATGCCTCGTTGCCGCGCCTCACTATCTGGACAAGTTCGGTGCACCCTCCACGCTGGACGACCTCAAAACCCACAACTGCCTCGCGCGGGAAGATATGCGAACCTGGTCCCTTGCAGCACCCGGCGGCGTAGTTCACGATGTAAAGATCAACGGCAATTTCTCAAGCACAAGCGCAGAAGCGATTACCGAAGCTGCACTCTCCGGTCTCGGGATCGCACGCAAATGCACCTGGGAAATTGCAGACCAGTTGTCTGCAGGAACGTTAAAGCCGGTTCTGGCGGATTATTCCGTCTCGCCCTTCTGGAACGTGTTTGCGGTCCGACCTCCCTCGAAACTGCCCTCCGGGCGCGTGCGCGCCTTCACCGACTTTCTCGAAGCCAAGCTCAAGAAGATCCCAGCGCTGTGCGACGACTAGGGTCAGGACCCTAGGCGCGATAAGCCGGCAAAGGGGCCCGGTCCTGCAGCTCGATCATTCTGCGCAGCATCGTTTCCGTCACGGTTTGGCGGACATTGCTTGCGTGCGGTGCGTCGAAAAGGTTGGTGAGTTCGTCCGGATCGTTCTGAAGGTCATAGAGCTCGTTCCAGTCCTCTCCCTGCCGCAGCGACATCCGGTAGCGGTCGGTCACGACCGTTCGGACACGTTGCGGGCGATCAAAGCCGGTCATGGTGCGTTGGCTGTCTTCTTCCACAACGATGGCGTCTGGGGGTTCCGTGGTGAGCAGGTCGCGGCCCTGAATACCATTGAAGGGCTGGATCCCGGCCCGGGCGAGGATGGTGGCAGCTATGTCGATGGAAGACCCCAGGCCCTGATCGACTTTATGTTGGGGGGCGGTTGCGGGATCGCTCCAGATGAACGGCACCCGGATGATCCCCTGGTAGTGCAGCAGCAGTTTCAACATAAGGCCATGATCGCCCATGTAGTCACCGTGATCCGACGTGAAGACGACAATCGTGTTGTCCGCCAGACCCAGCGTTTCCAGACGGTTCAGGACTCGGCCGATGGCATCATCGATCATGGTGATCATTCCGTAGGTCAGGGCGATTATGGCCCGGGCCTCGTCTTCGGTCACGGCGAACGGGTTCTGGTTGTCTCTAGGGTCCGTTCCCTTCTCCATCGCCGCTTTCATTGCCCTGATCGGTGGCAAGTCGCCCTGGCCGAATGATGCTGGCAAGGTCATGTCGGCGGGATCATACATCTCCCAATAACGCCCCGGTGGCGTGAACGGGTGATGCGGATCCGGGAAGGACATTTGCAGGAAGAACGGGGTGTCCCGGTCCGCCTGATCAGCGAGCCAGGTTTCCGAACGGTCGGCGATCCAGGACGTTGAATAGAGCTCCTCCGGCACGGCGGTGCGCCAGGCCTGGGGCGCCTTGATGCGATTGTCGGGCAACGCGTTTTCAGGGCCGGTCAGCGCATCAAAATCCGGGCACTGGCCACGGGCCCACAAAAGGTAGTCCCCTGACGCCTGATCGCCGTGGTCGGCGGCGACCTCGACATGATCGAAACCGTAAAAATCCCCCTTCAGCCGGTCGGCCAACGGCCTGTCCCAATTGGGTACGACCTCAAGATCGTATTCGGTCGAATGACGGTTGTTCTTGTAGGCATCGCGCAGGTGCGCCGATGGCGTGGTCAAGCCCTCCCTGGCCTCGAACTTGTTGGTCGCGGGCAGGCCGGTAAAACTTTGCAGGTGCGATTTTCCGATCAGGCCGGTGCTGTATCCGGCATCGCGCAGCAGTTCGACAAAGGTGGTGTGGTCCTTCGAAAGGGGAATACCGTTATGGCGAGCCCCATGCACCGAGCACATGCGCCCGGTCATGATCGAGGCCCTGTTGGGCATGCAGATCGGGTTGGCGACGTAAAAGCGTTCCCACCGTGTGCCGCCTGCCGCGATCCGGTCGATGTTGGGTGTCTTCACCACCTTGTTGCCGTAACAGCCCAGATGATCGGCCCTGTGTTGATCGGTGATGATGAACAGGAAGTTCGGTCTTTTGGTCATTGGGAAGCCTCGGCTTTGGGCCGGCCCGCACGGACATCGAATGCAATGAGCGCGAGTCCGACAGCGATGGCGGGCAAGTGGATCATCGGAGCGGTGGCAAGGCACGTGAAGGCGGCCGCGAAGCGGACCACGATCTCGGGCACCGTCAGCTTGCGGCGGTCAAAGCCGGACAAGGCCGACGAGAACAGCCAAATGCAGAAGCACGTGCGCGCCACGATCCAGAGGAAGGGCAAAAGGCTGAATTCCTCAATGATCAGGATCGTTGGGTAGAAGGCAAAGATGAAGGGAATGATGAATTTCGCCATGCCCAGGCGGAAGGACGTGAATGCGGTCATCAAAGGGTTGGCCTGGGCGATGGGTGCTGCTGCATAGGCGGCAATCGCGACCGGCGGCGTCAGCGAGGAGGCCACGCCGTAATAGAAGACAAACATGTGCGCGGTCAGCATCGAGACGCCAAGTTGCTGAATGGCCGGTCCCATCACCAGGATGATGATCAGATAAGCAGGCAACGTGGGCATCCCCATCCCGAGGACCAGGGCTCCGACCATGGCGACAAGAAGCGCCGAGAACAGGCTTTCACCCCGGATTGCGGCGATCACATTGGCCAGTTTGAGACCGAGGCCGGTGCTGTCGAGTGACCCTACAAGAATACCGATGGCGGCGATGGCGATCAGCAGCGTTGCTCCCGATTCAGCGCCCTTCAGGAAGGAGCGCCAGATACGGATCGGATCGGCCCGTACCTCCGGGTTTATGGTCGAAAGGACCAGCAGAACCACGACGGCGTAGAACCCGGCTGCGGACGTTGAGAGCCCGGCGAGAAGCGACCCGACGACCACGAGGATCGGTCCGACGAAGAGCACCGAATTGATCAGGTCGGTCCGGGTAATCTGATCATCGACGGTCATCTCCTGCACGTCGATGCCCTGGCGGCGGGCTTCGACCGTGACAGCCGCGAACAGGCTGAAATAGTAGAACAGTGCCGGCAACAGGGCGGCCACGATGATGTTGAGATACCCGACACCAGTCAGGTCGGCCATGACCAGGGCGGCGGCCCCCATGATGGGCGGCATGATTTGTCCGCCGGATGAGGCTGTTGCTTCGATCCCCGCCGCGAAGGTGGGCGAGAACCCGCGTTTCTTGATCATGGGGATGGTGAAAGTCCCGGTGCCGACAATGTTCGCCACCGTCGAGCCCGACATGGTGCCGAACATCGAGGAGGCCAGGATGGCGGCGTGGGCTGGCCCGCCCCGCGTGCGGCGGGTCGCCAGGAACGCGAATTTCAGCAAGGTGTCGCCTGCCCCTGTGCCTTCGAGCAACACACCGAATATGATGAAGATGAAAACCGTGCTGAGCACGATATTGGTGATCGAGCCAAACACACCCTTGTTGGTGTTGTACCAAAGCGCCTCGGCAACCTCCTTCAACGAGAAGCCGGAATGGGCCAGGATGCCAGGCAGGTCTTGCCCAAAGAGAAGGTAGACCACCCCGAAGGTTCCAACACCAAATAGGCCCCATCCCCAGAGTCGGCGGCAGAGTTCCAGGAACACGACAAGACCGGCCAATGCGGGCCAGGCGTCGCGATTGGTCACATCATAGAGCGCCGTCTCCATCTCGGTCTGAACGTAAAAGAACGACCAGATCGACCAGAGCCCCGCGACGACCAGGACGACATCAATAGCGAGATGCAGAGGCGTTGTTCCGCCTCGCCGCTTCTGCGAAACCGCCACCGCGACGATCAGGGCAAGCCCGAATCCGGCGGCCCGGTGCAGCTTGGGGTCGATCAGGCCAATGCCTGAACTGTAGAGCGTGATCAGACCCAGGGCGAGGCAGGCGACAGTCGCTGCAAGGCCGAACAGACGGGTCGTGACGCTGGCAGGGGAAGCCGCATCGGTCATGGCGTGTCATCACTATCAATAGAGACCAGAGAAGGTGCCGGGTGGCGGCGGGACCCGCCGCCCGGACATCACGAAGAACTAGGGACGAAGCGCGTCCGGTATCGTGATGCCTGCCTCGTCATAGTAACGCACGGCACCTGGATGCAGCGGCACATTGACCGACGTGAAGGCGGTGTCCTTGGTCACATCCTTGAGGAAGAAGGCGGTGGCGTGGACCTCGTCCAGGTTCTCCCAAAACGCCTTGGTGGCGTTGTAGACCACATCTTCAGAAACATCGGCATGGGTGCCAACGAATTGTGTGAAGCCAAGCGCCGTGATCTGGCCTTCGGTCAATTGGCCCTTGTAGACGTCACCGTCAAACTGGATCATCCCGCGGCCAGGCCGACCGAACAACGCCTGCAGTTCCTCGTTTTCGATCTTGTCTTGCGGGATCGAAAGCACCCTGAACTCGCCGCTGAGCCCGAAGCGTTCCACATTGGCCGAGCCGATCTCGGCCGGACGTACCATCATGTCGATCTTACCATCCGCCAGTGCGGCGTAACCTTCACCCCAGCTCAACCGAACCGCGGTGTAGTCTTCCCCAGCGACATAGCCCGTGAGGATCTTGATCAGGGCTTCCGACGTGGCTGAGGCCGATCCGGCAGGTGGGCCGGTGAAAACGGTCTTGCCCTTAATATCCTCCCAGCTTTCGATGCCGGATCCGGCAAGTGTCACCGGATGGTAGGCGCCGGCCTTGAAGCCGAGAATGGCGCGGATGTTCTTGGCCAGTTCCGGCGCCGCTTCTATCTTCTCGTACATCCGTTTTTGACCGGCCATCAGATTGACCAGCGACGGCACCGTTGAAAAGAAGTCGATGTCACCCTTGGCACCCTTGAGCATTGATTTGGTCAGGGTCTGGCCCGCATTGACCTGAATTTCCACGCCCGCCTTCCCGGCCTGGTTGGCGAAAGCCACGAACATGGTGTGAACCGGGTCACCGACACCCGCGGTTTCCCCCTTGAAGATTTCAGCAGAAGCTGCGCCGGGCAGCGCAAGCGTGATGGCGGCGGCCAAAGCTGCGCGACCCAAAGACTTGAAGTGAAACATGCTATCCTCCCATAGACGTTTCGACGACGTTACCAACTCCGATTGATGTGGAATAATCAAACTTTTGGCCGTATACATATCAATTAGGCATGAAACTGGATCCCAAACACCTGGCCCAGCTCTCGGTCGTCGTTGAAGCTGGCTCCTTCCAGTCCGCCGCCAGTCGGCTGGGCACGACCCAACCTGCGCTGAGCAGGAACATGAAAGCGCTGGAGGAACGGCTGGGGACGCCGCTGTTTCAAAGGGAAGGCCGCCGGTCGATCCCCAACAACCTCGCGCTACGACTGGCCAGGAACGGGCTGGCCATCCGGTTGGCCGAGGAACAGGCAGGTATCGTTGCAGACCAGTCGGCAAAGGGCTCTGTGGGAGAGTTGCGCATCGGTGCCCCGCCAATTGTATCGGGCCGGTTTCTGAGCAACGCCCTGACGCAGTTCATCAAGGCCAACCCGAATTGCAGCGTCGAAATTCGCACCGGGCTGGTTCATGAATTGCGCACCATGCTGGAGCGTGGGCAGGTCGACCTAGTCTTCGGGCCGGAAAGTCTTGCCGAACCGGTCGACGGGCTGGAGTTCGAGGCGCTGATCGACGACGGTGTCGGCGTGATGTGCAGAGCGGGCCATCCATTGGCCTCGCGCAAACGGATCATGGCCTCGGATCTGGAAGCCCAGGTCTGGCTCGCCCATTCAAGGGGCAGCCTGCTGCGTCAGCAGACTGAAGCGGCCATGATCGCGTCCGGTGTCCGGTCGATGCAAATCGGTTGCGAGACGGATTCCATCCGATCGGTCCTGGAGATTGTCGCGGAAACCGACCTGATTACCACAATGCCAAAGGCCACCACCGCTTCCTACCTGGAAGATCGTTTGGTGTTTCTGCCGTTCGATCACCCCCAGTTTCACCGTCCCCTGGGCGCCATCCGGCGCGCGAAAGCAATGTCGAGCCGTATTGAGGATCGTTTTTTGAAACTGTTGAAGCAAAGGCTTGAACACGAACAGCACCTTTGAAAGAGAAAGACGCGGCCACCCCCTTTCAGTCTTTTCTTTCTGGCTGCGGCGGCAGTCCTGAAGGCACGTCGGCAGGGATTATCTCGCTTCGGTCCAGAACCGACAGGTCGGTAAGTGCATGAAGAAACGCGACGAGATTTTCAATGTCTTTCTCTGTGAGTGAGACAGGCTCCAGACTGTTGGCATCGGCAATGCGCTGACGAAGTTCGGGTGTCGCCATTGCCCACGAATCCCGCAAATCAAATTCATCGCGTCGATCAGGTTCCAACGGTTCGAAGCGCAATTGGGATCCGCGCGCCGCAAGACTTTGAACATGTTTCAGAGAAGGCAGACTGACGTCCGAGGGATCGAAAACCGAAAGCCCTGCCAACGGATCAAGGTGGTGACGCACAACGTCCTCCAGAGAGGTGAAGGCTCCGCTATGACCCCAGGGACCGGTTAAGGCGACGTTGCGCAGGGAGGGGGTGCGGAAAGCAAACAAGTCTGCCGGATCGTTTGTGATGCGGTAACGCCCCTCATCTTCGGTGCGGCCCGGTAATCCGGTTCGCTGCAAATAGCCCATGTCGCCCCCGTGTCCTTTACCTGGGCCGATCTGAGGCACCGCTATGGCATGGAACTGATGGTCGGTCAGCAAAGGTCCGCTGTGGCAACGCGCACAGCCGGCACCGCCATAGAAGAGGTTGAGGCCAGACTGCGCCTCCGGGGACAAAACAGACTTGTCACCGGTGCGCAACACGGTATCAAAAGGGCTTCTATCTGATCGGAACGCCGTGGTCTGGAAGGCGGCAAGCGCCTCCGCGACATGGCGGTAGGTCACATCCTTAGCCGCCTCAATATCGGCAAACCCGGCGCGCAGCTGGTCCAGATACTCGGGCACCGCCGCAACACGGCGAGCCACAATTGTCCAAACCTCGCGCCTGTTTTCGTGATGCGCAGCGTTGGCAATCGGGTTCTCACCGTACTGCCCCGCCATTTCAATCGGAGAGGTGACCGGAAAGAATGCCTGCGCAGCTAATACGTTGGAAACACCGGCAGGCAAGTCTGACCCTGCCGGATTGCGGATCGCACCTGAGGCGTCATCCGGCTCCAAAACTTCGACACGCCCATCATGAAAGAGGGAGGTATAGCTGCGCGCACCTATGTTCCAAAGTGGCTGCGCGTTTCGTGGCACCCGGCCGGTTACCGGATCGACGGTCACGCGACCCGGTCCAGCACCAGCGCCGCCTTCGCCGATACCCAGCGCAAGGCCGTCGCCCGATCCGAACTCGGGATCATGGCAGGTACCGCAAGAGATGTTTTTGTTCCCGGACAGGATCGGGTCGAAAAAGAAGTTCCGCCCAAGCTCCACCAATGCCGCGTCGGGCGCGCCGTCGTACAGAAAATCCTGATCCTCCAATGGGAGTGGCATGGGGAAGTGCACGTGCGTTCTCTCGTCGGCGGCCTCCGCAAGAAGCGCGGTGAGCAGGCCGACCGAAAGCGTCACGAGAACGATGGGGTTTGCATATTGAAGGGCCATTCCGCGTTTCCCGGATCGTGGTCATTGCGCTTGTGCAAAGAACCAGATGCTTGCAACAACCAGCTCAAACCCAGGCTCGACCGCAGCGAGAAGCAGGACATGGCAGGCAACCGCAGCGGGGAGACTGAGCCAACAGGCCGTCATGACAGCGTCTTTCGAAAACCTCCGGCCGCTGCCTCAGGCAGAACGGCCCTCGATTGATTTCATCAGCAACAACACATCACCCGTGTAGTAGGGCGGAGTCGGGTGCAACCGCACAGGCTCGCTTGCATCTCGATGATATCCGAGCCTTTCGTAGAGCCGGACGGCACCGGTGTTCTGCGCATAGACCTGGATGCTCATCTTGCCGAAGCCATTCGTCCGCGCCTGATTTTCTGCAGCCGCCAGGAGCTTCGATCCAATGCCCTGGTTCTGTCCTTTGGCGAACACGGCCAGAGCATTGATGAACCAGGTGTCCACGGACAGCTTTTCCAGAGCAACGAAGGGGGCAATCGGCGCTGGCAGATCATCAGGATTTTCGGTGGGCGCTTCGGTGATTGCGTAGCTCAGCACCATGCCCATTGGAACCCCGTGCTGTTCGGCGATCAAAGCGTTCGTATAGGAAAAGCCCCCTGTTTCCCGCTTGGCTCGCTCCATTCCGACCTCGAGCGGTGTTTGCCCTTCAGTGCAGGCGCGGGTCCAAAGCCAGTTTGGGATCCCTTCGCCCGCGAGGTTGATCAGCTTGGCAAGACCTTCCGCATCAGAGCGCTCGGCCTGCCGAATCGAGAGTGTCGTTTGCACGTTCATTTTTCTGTCCTCATTGATGTCGGGTGCGGAGCCGGGCGGGAGTGCCGCCCGGGCTTCCGAGAGTCGCGTCATGTCGACGGAGCGATGTGCTCATCGAAGATTGGCCCCACCGGAACACCGCTGTCCCATTCAAGCTGGTCTTCCTCGCCTGCAGGCGCCTGGAAATGGTCTTGACCAAGGAAAGCAGCGTCTTTTGCCGATGCCCTGTCCTTTGCGAGGTTTTCGAACGCGTAGGTCGCGCTCAACCCCCAGAAGTCGTTGAAGCCAAGTGTCGTCTGGATCAGCCCGCCTTCGATTTTGGCGAAGTCACCGGTTGCGCCGGTCACCGGGCGAAGGTTGGGCTGGCCGACATCGGCAATCTCGGTTCCCTGCGTCACGACGGTCGCACCGTCCTTGAACGCAAAGGTCTGGCGGCTGATGATCCAGACACCGGTGGTCGCATTGCCACCCTCACCGACGAAATAGCCGTCGCACGTCCAAGTACCCAAAACGAGATCGGGGAACGCGGGGCTGCCATCCTTCAAGACACCCACGGTGCCCTCAGCCAGCGTGCCTTCGGGATAAATGTAGCCTTGGCTGACAAACGCATTGCCGTGTGCCGGCATCCCGTTTTCATGCACGGGGGCAGCTGCCATGTGAATGCGAGTGTGATCTTCAGCCACATCAAAGGCCATGGGGGCGTCGGCGTGTGCGAATGCTGTCAGCGACAGCACAAGAACGGTTGAAGTGATGAATGTCTTAAACATGCAAATATCTTTCACTGAGATTAGGGTTTTAGGTTTCAGGCTGCTGTATCGGGATGATCAAGCGTCGCGATGCAGCCAGGTTGCCGGTGGTCGGTGCCGAAGCAACCGCCCCGAACACGGATGTTGGACAGGCGCGACAAAAGCACCGCACTGAGCTTGCCAAGCTCGCCCTGAGTGGAAGAAACGGCGTGTCTGTCTAAGTGTTTCAATCCGCATCGAAGCTGTCCTTGTCCGTTGATGGCAAGGGAGTACTTCAGAAGCCGTGCCAGCCGATAGTTGTCGCATGGTCTGGTTGTCTCGTTTCTTTTTTTGCCGTAATTTCAATGAGTAATCTGAAGTGAGATGACCACATTCCTCACCGATGCATTGTCAACTGGACTCGCGGTACAGTGGGAAGGCCAGCAATGAACCAACAAGTCGATACGCGCACCAGGATCCTCGACATTGCCGAGGCGGCTGTTCTGGACAAAGGGTTTGAGGCAACTTCAATCGACGAGATTGTTGCGGGTGCGGAGATTTCGCGTGGAGGCTTTTTCTACCACTTCAAGGACAAGAACGCCCTGGCCCGTGCGATGCTGGAACGGTACATCGAAACCGAAGATGCGCTTTATGACGATCTGTTCGCGCGCGCCCGTGAACTGAACGACGACCCGCTACATTGCATGTTGATCGGTTTGAAGCTTCTGGCCGAAATGCTTGAGGAAATGCCGACAGGTCATCCTGGTTGCGTGATCGCGTCCACGGCGTATCAGGACAGGCTCTTCGATGAAGGCGTCCGCGAATTAAATAGGCAGGCTATTCTTGGCTGGCGCAAGCGGTTCAGGGGGATGTTTGAAGAAATCGCCCAGGTCTATGAGCCCCGGGAACCTGTCAATATGGATGCCTTGGGCGATATGGTGTCCGGGGTCGTTGAGGGCGGTTTGGTGCTTCAGCGTGCCCTGCGCGAACACAACAACGCGTCTGAACAAATCATGCTGTTCAGGACATTTCTGAAACTGCTCTTCGCGCCCAGACAGCAACCTATCTGAGCCTGCAGATCGCTGGACCCCGGAGCGATGTCATGGGCCAGATTGCTGCGCCGCCAGTTGTGTGATGCGGGAAACGCTGTCTGCCTCTCCGCATCTCTTGGGGCGGGTAACCGAACTGGCAGGATCGGCAGTCTCGTCACCCTCATTTATCCCTCAACTCCTGACGTCAGACCACGGTGCCGGTCTGCCGAAGTGAAAGCCTTGCGCGGCTTCAATGTCCAGTGACCGCAACAGCTCGGCCTCCACCGGGGTTTCGATGTGCTTGGCAATCACCTTGATGCCGAGGTCGCGGGCCGCGGACAGGAGACCGTTCAGGATCGCCGCCTTGGCAGGATCGTGGATCACCTGCTGCGTCAGGCCTGATTCCAGCTTGAGCCATTCAACCCGCATGCCTGTCAGGCGCGAGAGCACTGGCCAGTGGCCGGCAAAATCATCGATGGCCGTCTGACATCCGAAATCCCTGACAAACCTGAAGAAGGATTCCACCGTCGCCGGTTCGCGCAGAAAGTCCTTTTCCGCAATCTCCAGGCACAGTTTGGATGCCAGCAGCGGGTTGACTGACAACCGGTGATGAAGACTGTCACGGAAATTGGGATCGCGGGCCGATTCTGCTGAAACATTCATCGTCAGCAGCGATCTCGTGGCCTGTCGCTCGGCGGCATCCAGAACCCTGTCGAGCGTCCAGGCATCAACCTGTGCAATGAAACCCGACCGCTCTGCTGCAGAAATCCAGGCGCGCGATGACATTCCCTTGGCCCGGTCTCCCTGCAGCCTCAGCAGAATTTCTGCGCCGCAGACCTCACCCGACCTGAGCGACACGATCGGCATCGAATAAAGCGTCAGCTCCTTGCCGCAGAAGCTCTCCGGCTCCGGAACGCTTTGCGTTTCTCCACCGACGGACGGGCAGTCTTCGGCCTTGACCCCATGGAGCTGGATGGACCGGCCGCCGATCCGCTTGCCGCGCAGGCAGGCATGATCGGCCAGGCCAAGTAACGTGGCCGCATCCGTATCTTTCAAGGCAACGCTCTGATCCAGGAAGGCGACACCAACTGATCCGCTGATCGTGAAAACACGGTCCTTTATCTCCAGTCTGATCCCGGCGAAACCCTCAAGTATTTTTTCAGCGAATTCGAGGGCGGCCGCCTCGCTGTTGACCGGCATCATCGCCGCAAACTCATCTCCGCCTATTCTGGCGACAGTGCCGAATTCACCAAGCGTGAGTGTCAAACAGGCGGCGACCCGCAGAAGCATGTCGTCACCCGCGTCGTGCCCGCCGAGATCGTTGACCTTTTTGAACTCGTCAAGGTCGATGTAGTAGACAGCAAGTCCGGCGTTCTGGTCGCTCGACATGCGGTCCAGTTCGCGGCGGAGCGACCTCGTGAACGCCCTGCGGTTTTCCAGCCCGGTGAGCGGGTCCTGGTATGCCAGGCGCCGGTTTTCGGCGATTTCGTAGGGGCTATCAACGTTCCGGCGAATGATTGCCATGATCGAACCCGCCCCGGTTTCGCCCGCCATCGGGACCAACCGGATCTCGCAGGTTGTCTGCCTGACCAGGTTCAGGCCGAGGTCCTTGCTGCGCGTTTCAGGGACATGCAGGACCTGCGGCAGGTTCCCGACAATCTCGTTGAGACGTTCAACCAGATGACCTGCGTCGTAGGAACTGCCCACCGAGTCCAGAAGTCTGACGGCGATGCTTTCGACAGTCTCTGCCGCTTCAAAAACCAGAATGTCATCCGGGAAGTGTTCCAGAACGCCCACGTCCAGCCGCGCTCGTTGACGTCCGGACTGATTGGCGTCCGCCAGAGTGTGCCGGGCAGCCGCATTTGCGTCGACCTCACCTGTCTCGAACTGGACGAGAACGGCTTCGCTTTCCTGTTTCAAAAAGACATGCGATGCACAGGCCATGTGCTGGCAGAACGTGTCGCCCGATGACAGATTGACAGCGCCGCTGACCTCTGCCGGCAGACCGTTGAAGGCCGCTGACAATACCAGCTCGCACCGTTTCCAGCTTTCCGTTGAAAACAGCGATTTCAGATCCGCCGGAACGCCACCAATACCGTGATGCTCACAAGCTGCCGCAAACTGGGTGTTGTGAAGCAGAATTCCGCCGTCACGTGCGATATATGCGGCAGCAAACGGAAGCACTTCCAGCAGGGACGCATGAAATGCCGTAAGCGTATTGCTCTCCGCACGACCGGGTTTTTCCCGCCGGTCACGTTCCAACCGTTGCCCGATTTGCACCAGACCGCCCTTTCAAAACAATCAATTTGATTGACGCAAACTCAAATACACTGCGCCGCCCCTTGGAAATTATTACCACAGAATAAACGCTAAATTGGCTTCAGCAAAACAACTCACAACTCTTAAAAAGATTAAGGTTAATGCGAAATTTACTAATTATTTTCAAATTTAATTCAAATGTAATTTTCTCTCTACTCAGATTCTTTTAAAATTTATCTCTTGCCTTATTTTGATCATTTACGTGCCGTAAGGGCAGCCCGCTGTTTTTGGGGCGGCCGGGCAAAGAGCAGTGATCCGGGCCCCAGCGACACCTTCAAGGGGTTCGTGATGAAAGATGTTTTTTGTATTCCCGCCTATCGGTTGAGTGTCTTGGGCATTGCCGCATTTCTATCTATGGGTGCAACGGCAATTGCCAAAGAAGACCCGTTTCAACAATGCGGAAAAGCGTCCTGGTACAAACTCGGCGGCAAGACGGCGAGCGGAGAGCGCGCCAATCCGCAAGGGATGACGGCCGCGCACAGAACGCTGCCCTTCGGCACCCTTGTGGACGTTACCAATCTCTCAAACGGCAAGACCGTGACCGTCCGGATCAATGACCGCGGCCCCTTTTCCAAAGGCCGCGTGATCGATGTGACATTGGCCGCTGCCAGGGAGCTTGGCTTCGTAAACAAGGGCATTACACGGGTCCGCGTCAGCAGCGCGGATGTCAGCGGTGGAAACAAACACTCGCAAAAGTGTCAGTGACCTTTTCGCATCGCTGCGTGGTCATGACAGCAACAGGACTGCCGGGATCATTGGGGAACCCGGCCAATATCCTGATTCCAATAGAATAAATTCAAACGGCATTAGTTTCATGATCGACTCAGTATGAATAACGATCAGTCGCATTACAGTGAATCAAAAAATAAAATATTTTACGGTAATGACTTTCGTAGGAGATGCCGTTAATGTTGCCGCCGTGGTCGATGGGGCCACGTGCACAGTAACTTTATTCGCGCAGTCTTCGGGCTGCGCGTTTTTTTTAGCTGGCGAATAACTTGCCTCCGTTCATCAGACATTGCTGTATCTGACAAGGAGATGCGCAGTGCACCTTGGAAGCAGCGCAGGCGCTCAAACCATTTGTCCGCTATCCATTCGCTCAAGAAAGCTGGCAGCGCTTTCCAGGAGAGACTGTCTCTTGTCCTCGTCCATGCGCGTCCAGGTGGCGTAGATCTGGTTTAACCTTGGGTTGCCTTTCAGCACGCGTTCGTTCCGATCAAGGAAATTCCAGTAAAGTGCATTGAAGGGGCAGGCACCCGGCCCGGCCTTCTGGCGCACGTCATACTGGCAGTGCCCGCAATAGTCGGACATCTTGTTTATGTAGTTGCCGCTGGACATATAAGGTTTGGATGCCAGCAATCCGCCATCGGCGAACTGGCTCATGCCGATCGTGTTCGGCATTTCCACCCATTCATAGGCATCGGCATAGACCGCCAGGTACCATTCGTGAACTTCATGCGGATCGATGCCTGCAAGCAGTGCGAAATTGCCCGTCACCATCAGGCGCTGGATGTGATGGGCATAGGCTTCCTCCAACGTCTGGCCGATCGCTTCGGCCATGCAATTCATATGCGTTTGGCCGGTCCAGTAGAAATCCGGTAGCGTCCGGCTGGCGCCCAATGCATTGGAGGCCGCGTAGTCGGGCATCTTGAACCAATAGAGGCCGCGCACATATTCCCGCCAGCCGAGGATCTGACGGATGAAGCCCTCCGCCGCATTCAGCGGCACCTTGCCGTCCAGAAAGGCCGCCTCGACTTTGCGGCACAAAACCATCGGATCGAGCAGACCGGCATTCAGATATGCGGACGTGACCGCGTGAAACAGGAATTTTTGTCCCTGCAGCATGGCGTCCTGGTAAGTCCCGAAATCAGCCAGGGCGTTTGTCAAAAACCCATCGAAGGCGTCTTCCGCCTGGGCCCTGGTCACGGCAAACCAGAACGGTTCAAGCTGACCCGGATGATCGGCGAACCTGTCTCCGACAAGCTGCAACACCTCCTGCGTTACCGGATCGGGTTTGAACCTTGAAGGTTCAGGCATGAAGAGATCGTTCTTGGCAGGTTTCCGATTTTCCGCGTCGAAATTCCACTTGCCCCCGACAGGCTTTTCCCCGTCCATCAGAAGCCCGGTTTTCAACCGCATCTCCCGGTAGAAATACTCCATGCGCAACTGCCGGCGTCCGGCCGCCCAGCTTCGAAAGCCGGCCGTTGAACAGATGAAGCGGGTGTCCTCCAGGATCTCCACCGGAACGGCAAACCCGTTCTGCCAGGATTGCATGTCGTCCAGTACGCGCCATTCACCCGGTTCCGTCACCAATATGCGCTCAGGCGCATGCCGCTGAACGGCACGGGCAAGTTCGCCTTGAAAACTGCCAGTGTTTCCCGCGTCATCGAGCCTGACGTAGTCGACGGTCCAACCGGCGGCTTGAAGCTCGCTCGCAAAATGGCGCATCGCCGATAGGAGGAAGGCGATCTTCTTCTTGTGGTGCGGCACATATTTGGTCTCCTCCCGGACCTCGACCATAAGGACGAAGTCGTCCTGCCGGTCCGCCCGGCGGAGACTTGAAAGGGTTGGCGTGAGCTGATCTCCAAAGATCAGAACAAGATTGCGGCAGCCGGATGGATTGCTCATATGGCCCTTTATTAATTGTGCTGTCGGGCCCTATACGCGGAGGGATGGGCTCCCTATCACTGGCTGCGGCATTTTTTCTGCCCGACCCGCCGCGCAACTCGCCCGCGATGGTACGGCCATCCCGGACTGGCTCCGACGCAACCCTTGGCGGCACAGACAAAGAACCGCACATACAAGACACCAGCGCCCGGCCCCTTCCGCAATCTTGTCCAAAGGTGCAGAAAGCCATTGCCCGGACGAGCCGGATCTAGTATCAGACCCCTCTATCCGCCGCTTTCCTTAGAAGCGGCCTGACACGCACCCGTAGCTCAGCTGGATAGAGCGCTGCCCTCCGAAGGCAGAGGCCAGAGGTTCGAATCCTCTCGGGTGCGCCAAAAAACACAATAAATTTCAGATATTTAAATCTTTAGTTGTTCGCTTGACCTGCTGTTCGTGTGTTTTCTGGCACATTTTTCACGCAGCTGAGACGGAAGCGAAAATGGCGACGATCCGCGAAAAAGGCCCGGCACAATGGCATGTCCAAATTCGGCGGAAGGGCTATCCCAATCGAACAAGGACGTTTCCGACGAAGAAGGAAGCTGAGGCCTAGGCTCTTCAGATTGAATCTCAGATGGGTCGTGGTGTTTTTGTTGACCAGTCAGTGGCACACCGAATAACACTGGGCGAATTGATCAAAACCTATATTGAAGAGGTCACGGATAAACGCCGGAGTGAAAACTCCCGGACCCCAGAGGGCCTTCTTCTTAAGCGCTTCCTCCGTGAAGAGCGTGACTTATGTAGCTATGTTGCAATTCACTTTACACCGGATGATTTTCTTGAATATCGCGACAGACGATTGACGGAAACCGACAGTGGGTGTTCGAATCGCAACAAACAGCCGCTCGGACCCGAGCGGCAGGCACCAAATCTTCGAAAAGCCGGATCGCCGCGCAAGAATGCAGCCCCTCCTAAAAATGAACCCAAACAACTTAAGCTTATCCCACAGTCTACGGTGAAACGTGAACTAAATATTCTCAAGAAGGTGATCGATCACTAAAAGCGGAAGCGCGGCCTCCCAATCAACCCGGTAAACAACGAGAACGTTCCTCGCCTCGCTCCTAATGATGAAAGTGATGTCTGCCTAAGTTCCGAAGAACTGAACCGTCTGCTTGAGACTTGTCGGGAGCAAAAAAACATTTGGATCATAGCTTTGATTGAACTCGGGTTTGAGACCGGGGCGCATCGTGGGAACCTTTTAAAACTCCGCTGGGAAGAGGCGTATTTGAAGCAGCGGCCTACGATTTTGCGGGATATCAAAAACAGTTGAAAACCTGATGAAATTATCGATCATAAAATCGGCCTTTCACCTCGTGCGATTGCGATCCTCAGCGGTTTATCACGCAGTTTGGAAGGTCGCGTGTTTCCGATAACGCCGAGTTGTGCCTATCAAGCGTTTCGCCGAGCACGCACAAAAGCTGAAATCTCAGGTTTCCGAATTCACGATGCACGGCACGAACGGGAGTCTAGCCTCATCGAAGCCGGATCATCGGATACCGAGGTTATGTCCCAAACGGGACATCGAGATGTTAAGTCGATGCAAAGGTATTCCAATTTGCGTGAGGGGCATTTGGCAGACAAGCTTGCGGAATTGGGTCGCGGACAATAGCATTCCTGCAACCTATGATTCGTAATCACTAAAATCTTGCAATGCTTGATGAGTCAAAGAAAAATATCATTCTCTTTGAAATATTCGAGGAGAACCCGTCAATTTCAGGCAGTGAAAAGGCACTATCGGAATTACTATCGACCTGCAAAACTCAGGAAGAATTGGATCTCATCCTCCACACTCTTAGGATTACGAAATACCTTTCTGACGATGAACTCCATGAAATAATCGAGAAGTCTACTCAGTACATTTCTTCACTAGTAAAAACTGGAGAACCTATTGCTGTTGTTGCGATGGCGTACGATGGCTCTGCTGACAGCTCGCAAGCAATTATCCACCTCCTTAAGACATATCTTCCTGATAGTGATGAAATCGTACTACACAATAGCATTCCAACATTTATTCGATCTCTAAAGCATAAATCTGACTACAAAGAATGTGTTATTATTGATGAATTCACCGGAACTGGATCAACTGTAATTACCAGACATAATTACTTAACAAAAAATACTGAAAAACTCTCAGATGATTGTAGGTTTTCTTTTCTGCTACTAGTGGGAATGGAGAACGCGATTTCGAATATCAAATCTGAAGGTATTGATGTTGAGGTTTTTATGACCAACAAAGCTGGTATTACAGGTTACTTCGACGACAAAGACGCGGGCGACCAAATTGCTCTCATGAAAAGACTAGAAGCGGAACTCGCTTCAAGGATTGGAGAGGAAAAACTTCCTTCTCTAGGCGTGGGTAGCGCTGAAGCAGCCTATTCTATCAAAAACTGGAATGCTCCTAACTCAAATTTTCCGATTTTGTGGTGGCCAAAGCGAAGGGATAATTCGGAGCGGCGGACCCTTTTTCGGCGAAGGGGTTTTTGAATATGAAGCTACCGAAAAGAGAGCTTTCCTTACTCAAAATGGTATTTAGGAGCGCCGACGGCTTAGATATTGGTGCCCTTACTTGGAAACACGGGATTTCAATTAGCGAGGCATTCCAAGTGTTTTCCAGCCTGAAAAACAGACGCTTGGTTACAAAACGCGGCCAACGGCTGGTCTTAACTGCAGAGGGGAGAACTTGGGTGATTGAAAATCAAGACCTGTTTGCATTTGAGGGCGAAAAGGAGTGGAGGCAAGTCCCCGCGCATTATGAAGCCAACCGCATTGAAAAATACGAACCCTACGCACCTAGAAGATCACTGATCGATAGAAAGGGCTTATTGCATAGACTAAAAAAGGTGAATTGATATACTAGGGGTTGAGTGATCGGTGTTAGCGTTTGGAAGTGAAATCGCTTCTGTGACTCAGGCTTGAGAAAGCCATCTGTAAGGCAAAGCTTTTGCGTCGCGCAAATTTCTTCGCCTTACAGAGGCGCCAATCTGGGAGATTGGCTTCTCACCATGAATGACAAAAGATTCTTTCGTCATTCATGGTAATGCGATTGTATCGATAAGTAGAGGTAGCATCGATCACTCAATGACCGTTGATTTAGAAATTTATGAATGGAAAAATTACTTTGATGACATAGGTCTTCCAAAGGAAATTTCTGATGAATATTTGATTTTCATCAGAAATTTCCTTATAAGCGATCTACCTCCAATCTTTGAAGTTAATCACCTTTCCCTTCTGACGGGAAGAGATCCGGAAGTATTGTATTCATATTCTTACTCTGCTGAGAGTTTCTACAGAACCTTTAAAATAAAAAAAAGATCCGGAGGGCATAGGCAAATTTCAACCCCGCTACCCTCTTTGCTTGAGGTTCAGAAATGGATTCTGAAGGAAATACTTGAAAAAATTTCTGTTTCCAAATGTGCCATGGGATTTGTGAAAAAAAAATCAATATTAGACAATGCAAGACTTCACTGCGGACGCAAAGAACTCATAAAAATTGATATCGTCGATTTTTTCCCTTCAATAAGTATCTCGCGAATAATCAAGATTTTCCAAAACTTGGGATATCCAAATAACGTCAGTTTAATCTTGGCTAAATTATGCTGTCTTGACGACTGTTTACCGCAAGGCGCAGCGACAAGTCCGTACTTGAGTAATCTGGTTTGTCGTCGGCTCGATAGCCGCTTTTATCGGTTTTGCAAAGAAAACAATCTTCGATATACGCGGTACGCTGATGATATTTCTGTGTCTGGCGAACATATCGATAAAAATACAACTGCCTTGCTACTGAATATGATTGAAGATGAAGGCTTTGAGATAAATCGAAATAAGTTCATCCATTTACGAGAAGGTGACCGAAAAGTCATTACAGGGATTGATATAACCAACGGAATTCCCCGCATACCACGAAGTTATAGACGGTCGTTGATGCAAGATGTCTACTTTGTGTGGTCCGCTGGACTTGCCACTCATCTCGCGAGAGAAAAAATTTTCAATCCGAATTACCTAGATCGGCTTTTCGGTCAAATACAATTTTGGCGGCTTGTGGAACCAGAAAATCTGCAAATGAAAAAAACGCTCGAACGCTTAAAACAAGTTCGACAACTCGTTGACGCAACAAGTTAATGAGACTGTTATGAGCGCTGACGAAATCGGAGCATAATAGCATTAGTCGAACACTAAATCTTTCCCAAGTCGCTTCTCTTTTTTGAGCTTCAATACATCGCGCCGGCGACTCCCATCACATACAATTTCAGTATGGGTTTCAGTTCATACATTTGGAGGCATACTCCCGTAAGAAAGATGCCAGTGGCAGGACCGTGGATCGGATCCTTGCGGAAGCCCGCCGTGATGCCGAAGCCTCGGCTCATGTCGACGCGCCGAAGCCGTCGGAACTCGTTCACGGCCTCAAGCTCGATGCGCTCGCAGCGCTTCGCGACGAACTTTCCAATTCGGTGCGGACGACCCTAAAGTCGGGAAAGTCCCGAAAGATCAGGAGGGATCAAAAGACGCTTGTTACCGTCGTCGCCTCCTATCCAACTCCCAGCGTCGAGCTGGCTGGCCACCCGAGCGAACAAGAGTCTCACCGCGACTGGGAACACAGAACGGTCGCATGGCTTAAATCACTTTACTCGGATGATCTCGTAGCCGTAGTTAGACACGTCGATGAACGCTATCCCCATCTGCACGCATACATTGTTTCTCACTCCGACCCGGAAATGCACGCCATTTACTTTCATGCAACGCAGGGAGCCAAGCGGCAGGTGATGGATGCGGGCGTTTCAGCCGAAGGCAAAAAAGAACTCAATAGGCGAGGCGAACGGGCATACAGATCAGCCATGTCAGCGTGTCAAGACTCCAATAACCAGACGGTCGGTATTCCCTGCGGGCTAGCCCGATTGGGCCCGAACCGCCGTCGCCTTTCCCGGGACGCAAGGCATGAAGAACAGACCGCTACAGGCGGCGCCCAAGCCGCGAACCAGGAACTAGAGAAGCTCAAGGCAACAATACGGATCGTGGGAACCGCTTCAGAGAAGAATATCTCGGCCAGCCAACCCAAAGCCTCATTTGCCTCAAGTAGCACATTTCCGCATGAAGAATTCCTTAGAAGGTGCGCGGAAGTCGCCGTAGACAGCTGTCCAGCAGCCTCTGAGGGTGATCTCTCTCGCAATCAGCAGTCGGAGCTGTCATTGCCGAAAAAGCTGACTGAACAGGCGAAGACCTGGATTGAAGGACGTCGACGGATGTTGGACGAGCGAGCCCAGAATCTCGAGGGCGAAGAGCTTATTTCGGAGCCACAAGTCATCCAACGGCTAGAAGAGGTAAAATCGAAGGCGGTACAGCGCCTGACGGATTGCTTTCGGATGACAGCACCTAAAATTTCGCGACTCGAAAGGTTGAAACGACAGGGCCGTCCTTCAGGCCTTTGGTCGTGGTTGTTTGGTTGGTCCTGAATTAGCCGCTCCAATTGCGCCTCTGGCACAAATCTAGCACACCATGAAGTGACACAGGGCGATAATAACCATCTGTAATTAATTAATTTTAAGACATATCAGCAATGATCCTCTGACCTCCGAAGGCAGAGGCCAGAGGTTCGAATCCTCTCGGGTGCGCCAGATCTTCCTAAATCCGGTTCCACACGCAACAAACGCCTGCGCTGACAACCTGACATCAAAAAAAAGCCACAAAATTCACACACCCGGGCAAAGACGCTTTCCTGCGTGTAAACCACGGTAGACGCTCCGTTAGTTTTGCTTTGTTCTTCAAGCGTACCGGCAACGCGCTTCGTTGAAACTTCCCCGACGCGATTGAATTTTGGCGTCGGCGTGATTAAGTCGAACATCACAACTTTATGACGATGCCGTTGTTTGCGTCACAAGTCATAACCGGCTCGAAAGGTTAATGAATTTCGTACCGATTGACTTGTGTCTCACGAGCAAAACCAAGAACAAGACTTCTGGAGAACAATAATGGCCCGGAACCCTCGTCGAAACTCGGTGTGCGCAAGGCGGACCCTTTTTTACCTTGTACCGTCGAACAGCAATTCCGAAACAACCGACAACATCGGCACGCTTCTGCGCCTTGGCGAATATTCCGATGTCGAGCAACGGGCCTTCGAAAACCGGCATCACGACGAGATCTTCCCCGAACAGCACATTAACGACGAAGAGGACGACACCTCCGTCTACACCAACGCTGCCGGCGGCTCCCAGGGGATCATGATGTCCTGCGACGGCCGCATCCTGATCAAGTCCGCCGAGCGGATGTATCTGGAAACGGGGGACTACCACCAGAAGACCGACGGTAATTACACGCTCGACATTGACGGCAACCTGTCCGCCGTCGTTGAGGACAAGATCGATATCAGCACGGAGAAAGGTGACATAAACATCACCAGTGCAAGCAAGTTGAAGGTCTCGGCCCAGAAGGAAGAACGAACGCTTCACGACAAGTCAGAGCACACTTATAAGAAGTCCCACACGATCAAATACAAGGATTCCTATTTCAGCGAGAAATACGGCTGGGACTTCCAGAGCATCTTCGGGTTCAACATGACCACCTACTACGGTGGCATCATGGAATCGGTCTATGGCGTGCGCATGCAGTTCGACAAGTTCAACTTCCTGAGCGACTGGGTGTCGCTGAACTGGAAAGGCACCCAGATCGATCTGAAGGGCATTGTCATGAAAAAACTGACCGCCAAATTCGGGTCGACGGACTGTTCAGCCGAACTTGAAGAGTTGAGCATTCACTTCAAGGGATTGCAGGCCGGTGCAAAACGCCTGGAAGCCCAGCGCAAGGAACTTGCCGTCAAGAGCGGTCAGGTCGATCTGCAAAACAACCAGATGGGCGCAAGGCTCGTCGGTATCGAGTGCGTCGTCTGACCCTTGCGAAGGTTCCAGGCCAAGCTCGCAGTGATCTGCAAAAACACGTCCGGGCCGCTTTCGACAGATCGGTCCCAATAAGGAAAACACGCCCTTGCCCGCGATCATCAAACCGTCCCGGGTTTCCGTAGCGCACCAAAGTGAACCGACGCGGGACGGCGCACTGACCACGGTCTCCGCCTACGTCCTCGTTGACCTGTCCGACACAGGCCGCCTGCTGACCGAGCAGGCGCTGTGGCCGATGGTGGCGGACCAGATGCCCAACGGGGCGATATTCGACAAGGGGCAACTCAAGCCGAAGGCTGAGCTGATCGTCGCCGGCAGCGCCCTGTCTCCCACCGAAGATCCCGTCGAAAGCGTCCACGTTTCCGTCCGCTTCGGCGCCTTTCAAAAGCAGGTGCGCGTCTTCGGCGACCGCTACTGGGTGCTGACTGACAAGGGCGTGCAGATGAGCCGGCCTGTCCCGTTTCAGGCCATGTCGGTCGGTGATGTGCAGGCGTTTGGCGGCAAGGGTTCCACCGCCAATCCGCGCGGCAAGGGCCTCGGTGCCGGGGCCATTCTGGACGCGGGAATTGATGCTCCGCTGCCGAATGTCGAGACACCGAGCCGCTTGATCAAGTCAATCAACGACCAGCCTCTTCCGGTCCATTTCGGCCCGCTGCCGCCGGACGATCCGTCAAGGCTTGGGTATCTGGGAACCTATGACCAGCATTGGATTGATCATGTCTCGCCGCTGAAACCGGACGATTTCAATCCGCTCTATCATTGCGACGCGCCGCCGGATCAGCGTTTTGACGGTTTCTTCGAAGGTGGTGAAAGCTTCTCCGTAAAGGGGATGTCGAGAGGTCCTGACAGTATCAGTGGCACGCTTCCCCGCCTCACCACTCGATGCTTCTACCAGCTTGGAAATAGCGACGGTCTTGTCGAGACAGCCATGCGCTGCGACACCGTCACCTTGTTCCCCAACGTTCGCAAGGCAACTCTTGCCTTTCGCGGGCTCATCAAGGGCCGGGACCGCTTTGCCGAAGACATCACCGCCATCATGGTCGCGCTGGAAGACAAGGATGCCGCGCCGCGCAAGCATGCTCACTACAGCGATGTTTTTCAGAAACGCACATCGAAGGACGAGGCGCACAAACACGCGCTCTCCGATTTCCAGCTGATGCCGCAAGTCGATCCTGAAGTGATCGAGGCAAGACGGGAGGCCAAGCTGGAAAAGGCAGCAGCCGATCGCCAGAAGTTTCGCGACAACCAGGCCTGGGCGACGCGCAAGATGCTGGAGGACGAAGGTCTGCCCGGCGACCTGTTGCCACCGGTCCAAGCCGATATTCTGGATGACCTTCCCCTGATTGCCCAACCGACAGCGGAAGAAATCGAAAACGGCGATCTGGACATGGCCGAGTTGCTCGACGACATCCAGGCCGTGGAAGACGCGCTTCTGGAAAAGCGGGACAGGGAAATGGTCCGCGCGGAGCTGCAGCGCCGGGCTGTGCTGGCCGTAACGCCGCCCGGCCTAGTCACTCCCAACATGAAGACGCCGGTCGTTGATGAAGACCTGCTGGCAAAATACCCGGATGTCGAGCTTGAACCAGAGCTCCTGGAGGGGCTGCAAGGTGTGAGTGGCCAGCTCTCGTCGCTGCCTCAGCAGGAGCGACTGGAAAACCCCGGCAAACCAGCCGACGTCGATACTTTCGACGCTGAAGACGCTCTTTCGGACGAAGACATTGAAAGCGCCTACCAAAAAGCCGCAGCGCGCGCGCTGAAACTGCCGGAAGGAAGTCTGCTGGCGGATTTCAGGACCGCGCTACAGGACATCGACCTCACCGTGCTCGACGATGTCGACGAAGACCCGGCGCAACCGGCAGATCCCTCCAGCGATCCATTCGATCTGATGCTCGCGGAGCTGACGTCACAGGCCGACGGCAAGGCCGCCGGTGGGTCCGCCTTTCCCCTGGAGAAAAAGGGCAACTTGCTGGAGGCGCTGACGGATCGGGCTGACGCGCTGGAACCGGCAGGTTTCGAGCCTCCGACAGGTGAAGGTCCCGCGGGCGCAGCGCACTCGTTCATGAAAACGATCAGCGAGCAGCTCGAAAGTGCGGAGCAAACGGTCGACGAAAGCATGGCATTCGCCCGCCGGAACGCGCCTACCCCCCTCTTTCCGATAGAGGAATTGCCGAAAGGTATTCCGGTTCGGCTCGGTGCACTGATCGCCGGCAAACTGGATGAGGGACACGACTTCAAGGGCGCGGACCTGGCGGGAGCGGACCTGCGCGGTGTTGACTTCAGTGGCCTGGATCTTGGTGGAACCTACTTTGAAAAGGCCGACCTGACCGGCGCCCGCTTTGCCGGTGCGAATTTGAGCGGCGCCGTCTTTGCCGGCGCTCTGCTGGACGGTGCCGATTTTTCAGATACGGATCTGACGGAAGCCAATCTCAGCAAGGTCAGCGCGAAAAACCTGCGCCTTGACGGCGCCAGGCTGCAAGACCTGCTGATCTATCAATCCGATTTTTCCGGCGCGTCCGGCACCAGGGTGAATATGGAGAAAGTCCGTTTCATCGAGGCGACCCTGGACGGGCTGCAGCTACGGCAAAGTCAGGTCACGGACTGTCAGTTCCTGTCAGGCAGCGCATCGGGTTTTACTGCCAAGAACTCAAGACTGCTCAGAACGATGTTCGTGATGTTGCCGATGACGGCCGCCGATCTGTCCGGCAGCGATCTGGAGCGCGTTGCGTTCATGGAGGTCAAAGCGCCAGGTGCGAATTGCAAAAACGGCAAGTGGCAGTCCGTCGGCTTCATGGGTGCATGTAACCTCGCCACCTCGCGTTTCGACGATCTGAGTGCCACGGACAGTTCTTTCAACACGTCTGAAATGGCCGAGTGCTGTTTCCTGAGGGCGAAAGGCAATGGGTGTTTCTTCAACGCCTGTAATCTTCAGGCGAATGATTTTCGTCTGTCTTCGTTCCGCAACTCCCTGTTCGGACGTTCGAACTTCGAAGGAAGCGACTTTTTCGGCGCCAACTTCTTCATGGCAGCGTTGACCGGCGCCAACCTGCAGCATTGTTCAATGCGTTCGGCCAATCTCTATGCGGCCGATTTCCTGGAGGCCAAGCTGACGAGCTGCGATTTCACAGGGGCCAATCTCGGAATGACACTGATGGGGCAACCGGCCCATGCCTGACTTTCCGGACAAGAAACCAATCACGCTTGAAGACGTCATCGCGTTCCATGCCCATGAGCAACCGATCATGTTCAAGACCGCGTCGGGCGTCTCGTTTGCCGGCCTTAATCTCAAAGGTGCCCGTTTCATCCAGTGCGACCTGTCCGGTTGCGATTTTTCCGGTGCGGATCTGTCGGAGGCGCAGGTCATTTCCTGTACGCTCAAAGACGCGGTGTTCAATGGCTGCAACCTGAAAAACACGCAGCTGGTTGAATGCGATCTGTCCGGCGCTCAATTGAAGCAGACCCATACAGAGCGGCTCCAGGTCATTTCGGGTGATGCCAGCGGAACCTCATTCGCCGAGAGCACGTTCGACCAGGTGTCTTTCGCACAATCGATTCTGACCGACGCCGACTTCTCCGACTGCGGATTTTACAGGGTCGCGATCCTGGCTGCGGACCTCAAGGGCGCCCGGTTCAGCAATGCGGTGCTGTCAAACTTCATGCTGACAGATGCAGACCTCAGGCCCGTGGACATTTCAGGTGCCTATATCGACGTTGCAGTCTTTGCGGACGCTGACCTCTCCGGTCTCGATCTGTCCGGGCAGTCCTGGCAGCACTGCACCTTCCACAAGGGCGCCTTCAAGGGCACCAAAATGGATGGCGCGGAACTGGACTCCTCCGTGTTCGCCGAATGTGACTTCGAAGGAGCAAGCTTGCGGAACGTTTCGGCGAATATGACGGGTTTCACGAAGAGCCGCCTGGACGGCGTCGATCTGTCCGGCGGTCAGTATTCCATGGCAAATTTCGCCGGCGCCAGTCTGTCCGGTGCCCGATTCAACAAGTCGCAAATGTTTTCGGCGGTGTTCATGGAAGCTGATTGCCGCGCCGCCCTGTTCGAGGACTGCGACCTGAGACAGGCGGAATTTTCCCACGCCGATCTCTCGGGTTCTTCATTTTCGACCAGCTCGTTTGATCATGCTAAGTTTCACGGTGCAAAAAACGACAAGGTTGTGATGCTCGGCACATCGGGAAGCCGAATAGAGACCGATACAGAACGTCTGCTTGCAGAACGCTACAGCCCCGACAATGTCGTTCTCGACAGCGATACTCCGGCACGAAGGGAGAAAATCTGATGCCGTTCGTCAATTCGCAGGGACCGCTCCCGGGAATGGACTTCGCAGTGCCGGACGTCTATCTGCAGACAACACCGGCAGGACCTATCCCGGTTCCGCTGATGTCGATGGGCTACCGCGCGACAGAGATCCCGACCTGTTTCCGGTCTCTGGTCATGTGCATGCCCGCTCACAACATGACCAACCTTGCACCGGTCACAATCAGTGGTCCTGGTCCCGGCGTCGCTTCCGGGATGGTCTGTTCCAACAGCCGTAACATCAAGGGTTCCACCAAGCTGTTCCTGCAATGCATGCCGGCAACCCGTTCCCTGATGGACCCGACCGCACAAAATGGGCTGTCGCCGAATTCCATCGGCACGACACTGGCGCCCTCACAATTTCGACTTACTAACCCGAGTGGCTGAACCGCGGACGGTTTCAAAGACACCGCCATGCGAGAGACCGAAACGGTCGCCACACCCGTCAGAAAGTGAACCGCTCATGACCAAAAAAACAGTGCAGCAAGCGGACGCAAAACTTCAGACTGTTCACAACGCCGACGTTATCGGCGCCGGACTGGAAACCGGTACGATCAAGGCACTGGTGACGGAGCGCGAAGCGATGATCACGCTCTCCAGCGGGGAGCAGATACACGCCGTCCAATCCGCCAGCTGCCTCCTCGCTCCGGTGATCGAGGACACGGTGCTCGTCTATCGCGGGCCGGAGCAATCCTTCATTCTTTCGGTCCTGACCAGAACCGCGTCGGTCACCGCGGAAATCGGTGTCCCGGATGCAAAAGACGTCGCGATGAAGGCGAAGGGCCGCCTGGCCTTGTCGGCCCCGGACGTCAACGTCAGCGCGCGCCGGATGACTGTGGTCGCGGAGAACCTGATGCAGTCAGGCAAACAGCTCGTCAGCAACTTTGGCCGCGCGCTCGGAACCTACACGGACAAGATCGTGAATGCGCGCACGATCACGACAACCGCACAAAGCCGAAGCAGCTCGGTGAAGGAAACCGAGACCCTGAAGGCAGGCATTCTGGTGCAGAGCATTGACAGCGTCGCAACTCAGAACAGTGAGATTTCGATGATTACCGCCGAGGAAGATGTCCGCCTGGATGCAAAACGCGTCAGCGTCGGCTGAGCGGACGAGCCATGCTGTTCGTGGAAGACAGGCTGCAGGCAGCCAGAGACCATGCGGCGGCCGGACGGCATGACAACGCCGCGCTGTTGCTCGAGAGCATTCTTGATATATCCCCAGGTCACCCGGAAGCGCTAACCGGTCTCATCGAGGCACGGCTCGCGATCGGAGACCTCGCTGCCGCCCGCACGGCTTTGGACAAGGCAACGCCGGCGAGCGAACAAAACCCGGGTTTCCTGACGCTGGCGGCGAAGGTTTCCCTCCTGAGTGAGAATGAAACCGGTGCCGAGCGCCTCGTTGACCGCGCGCTGGCGGTTGATCCCTTTCACGTGCAGGCCGCCCTGCTGAAGGCCGAGTTTCTGGCGCGCTCCGGCGCTCTTGCCGATGTCGAAGATCTTCTGAACGAGGTCCGCGCGCGTAGCGAAAACCACGACGTTTTGCACCGGATCGCGAGCCTTTATTTCAGCCACGGCTTGTTCGGTCCCGCTCTGGCGATTTCCCAGCAGGCGCTTGGTTTGGCACCGGAGGATGCGCATATCAACGCGCTTGTCGGACAGGTGCTGTCCGCCCTGGGCGATCATGGCAAGGCAGAACCGTTTCTCGAAACNGCGCACTTGAAGGATCCCGCAAATCCGAAATTCCTGATTGCAATCGCAACCAACTCGGCTGCGACCGGCCAGATGTCCGAAGCGGTGCGATACGCGGAGCGAGCCAAAACGCTTTACCCCGACCTGATGCCGGCCTGGCTGTGTTACATCAAGATAAAGTCGGACTGCGGCCAAGCTGTCGAAGCGCTGAAAGAATTCGCACCGGTGGCCAAAGGCGCCAAGGACCGGATGGAGGCCACGCTCACACTGGGAACCGCATACCGGCTCGCTGGTGAACCGGAAAAAACGCTGCAATTGCTGGAGCCGTTGCTCGCCAACGCGGACCACCTGGAAAGTCCCTTGAGGGCGCAACTCACGAGCATTCTCAAGGAAGCCTACCTGTTGACCGGTCAGCTCGACAGATTGCCGGCGATCCTTGAAAAACCGCTCGCGGCCAGTCTGCAGATCTCAGATGGCGAAGCCTATGATCACAAGGATCTGGCAAACGGTTTTACCTCTGCAGCATTGATCATCGACCCGGCCCTGAGCAACCTTGAATTCATGGTCATGGCGCGCTTCCTGGGCGAGCCCGCGCGCAACCGTGACGCTCCGCTGATAGGGCCATCGGCCCGCTCAGAGCTGGCACAGCTTTTCGGCCACCGGAGCTATATTGCAAATGACATCCCCGACGCTGTGGCACCGCCGTCAGATGTGACCATTGCCGTCCCTGTCACACAGGTCCTCGGTCTGCCCGCCGTGATGCGGGGTGGGGAAACCGGAAAGGTTCCTTATCTGCCGGTTCGTGAAGATCTGCTTGAACGCTGGCGCGAAGCCCTTTCAGAATTTCCCAGGCCCTGGGTCGGTCTTGCCTGGAACGAGTCTCCAGCCGGCCTGACCCTCGATGTTTTACTGTCGGTGCTGCCCGAACTTCCGGGAACACGGGTGAGCACAATCTGGGACCACAGCCGGACGCAGCTTGACGGTCATCGCGGCATCATCGATGCCGGAAAACATGTCCGGCACATGCAGGACATGGCTGCCCTGATCCACGCTTTGGACTTCGTTGTCGGACCTGACGGAATTGTGCTTCATGCCGCTGGGGCCGCTGCTACGCCGGGCATCGCGCTCATTCCCCACATTGCCCCATGGTACTGGTACAGCGAAGAGAACCGGAGCCTTTGGTATCCGAGCCTGGAGGTGATCCGCGCTCCACGTGCCGGGCACTGGGCGACCCTTTTACCCGAAATGGCGGGTGAGTTCGAAGCGCGGATCAAAAGCCGTCTTTGACGACCGGTGTCACCGGGCTCAATCGAGCCCGGTGACCGACAATGTGCGGGTTCCCATGATCTGCCTGTCACTGCCGTTGATGTAACGGATCACATAGCTGCCAGGCGCACTGGGCACGCGGACCTCCACCGGATTGCCTCGGTTCACGAACGTATAGGACAGGTAACCGTTGCCGTTCGGCAGGCCCGGAGGCGCAATGTCAATCCAGTCGGACTGGTGTCCCGGTCCTTCCCAGGCGACTTCAAGGGTCTCACCGGCCTTGATCTCATCGACAGCGTTCAGGCTGATGCCGCCGTCACCGACGACGAGTTGCCGCTTGCCCATGATCTGCCGGTCATTGCCGTTGATATAGCGGAGCTCGTAGGTGCCCGGTGCACTGGGAGCCCGCACGGTCAGCGGATTGCCGCGGTTCACAAACGTATAGGACAGGTAACCGTTGCCGTTCGGCAGATCGGGAGGTGCAATGTCGATCCAATCGGACTTGTTTCCGGGACCTTCCCAGGCAACCTCAAGCGTCTCACCAGCTTTCACCGCATCAAGTGCGTTCAGGCTGATACCACCGTCACCGACGACAAGTTGCCTGGTCGCCATGATCTGACGGTCACTGCCGTTGATGTAACGGATATCATAGGTGCCCGGTTCACTCGGTGCCCTCACTGTCAGTGGATTGCCGGCGTTCACGAAGGTGTAGGACAGATAGCCATTGCCGTTGGGCAAACCCTGGGGCGCGATATCGATCCAGTCCGACTTGTTCCCGGGGCCTTCCCAGGCAATCTCCACGGTTTCACCGGCCTTTACCGTGTCGAGCGCATTCAGGCTAAGGCCGCCCTCGCCGACGACAAGCGTTTTGGTCCCCATGATCTGGCGGTCACTGCCGTTGATGTAACGAAGCTCGTAAGTGCCCGGTGCACTGGGAGCCCGCACTGTCAGTGGATTGCCGGCGTTCACGAACGTGTAGGACAGGTAGCCGTTGCCGTTCGGCAAGTCCGGCGGCGCAATATCGATCCAGTCGGACTTGTGTCCCGGTCCTTCCCAGGCAACTTCGACAGTTTCACCGGCCTGCACCGTGTCGAGCGCATTGAGCCTGATGCCGCCATCGCCAACGACAAGCGTTTTGGTCCCCATGATCTGGCGGTCACTGCCGTTGATGTAACGGATCTCGTAGGTGCCCGGTGCACTGGGGGCCCGCACTGTCAGTGGATTGCCGGAATTCACAAACGTGTAGGACAGGTAGCCGTTGCCGTTCGGCAGGTCCGGCGGCGCAATGTCGATCCAGTCGACCTTGATCCCGGGACCCGTCCAGGCGACTTCGAGGGTCTCTCCGGCTTTAACCGTGTCGAGTGCGTTCAGACTGATGCCGCCGTCACCGACTACAAGCTTCCGGCTGCCCATGATCTGGCGGTCACTTCCGTTGATGTAACGAAGTTCGTAGACGCCCGGCTTGCTGGGCGCACGCACCATCAGCGGATTGCCGGAATTCACAAACGTGTAGGACAAATACCCGTTTCCGTTCGGCAAATCCGGCGGCGCAATGTCGATCCAGTCATTTGCCCCTCCGGGCCCTTCCCATGCAACTTCGAGCATATGCCCGGCAGGAATCTCGTCGAGCGCATTCATCCGCGCGCCCGGCGCAGGTTTCCCGACTGTAATCTTGCGAGTTGCAAGCAGTTTTCCGAACTGAGCCGAATAGTAACGAAGCTCGTAGGGACCTTGCGTATCCGGCGCGGTCATGGTGACGACGGGCCCGGCGGAAACGTCGACGGTCTGTACATAACTTGACCCTGGTACCGAACCCGGCCGGGCCAGTTGGATCTGATCCTGCGCGGCTGCCGGTCCGGTCCAGCTGACCGAAAACGTCTCAAGCGCGGGAACCGTGTCCTGCGCCTGGATGGTCGCGTCCGGCAACTGTGCTTCAAGTGCGATGCGGAACGGAGAATTGCGCACGTCGCCAATCTCGATCGTCGTTGCGCCCTTGTAGGGTCCGGCCACTGCCTCGACCCGATAACTGCCGCTTGGGATATCCGCAACGTCGAGTGCTTCGGAACTGCTCGCCGTATTGATTGCAACGTTACCGCCGGTGATTGACCAGGTGACCGGCCCTGGAACCGGATTTCCTTGCGCCGCATCGACTGCGATGAAGGTCGCCGGGTTGAGTGCGGCAACCTGTTCGAATGCAGTGGAAAGCTCCTCTGCATTGCTCGCGGTCACAAAGAGACCACCCGTGTTCTCGGCAATGCAGCTCAGCTGGGCGCGTTCCTCGGGCTCAGCAACGTCGAAGCCGATCACATGAGCGGTGAAGTCGACCCCCAGCCCTTCAAGTTCCCGCGAGACGGCACACGGGTCCAGGTCGCACGTCTCAAGGCCATCGCTCAGCAAGATGACGGTGGCCTTTTCTTCAGTGAACCGTAGCTCTTCCGCAGCCATCCTGACTGCCGCCGTCAGGGGCGTTTTGCCCTTCGGCGAGACGCTGTCGAGCGCGGCGGAAAACTGGCCAACGTCGAGCGGTTTGGGCGGGATGAGCACTTCGATGTCACCACATGCACCTTTTTGCCGATGGCCATAGGCGATCAGCCCCATGTCAACATCACGTTCGGCCCAGCCGGGAAGGGACTGTTTCATGACCTCGCGCGCGATCTCGATTTTCGTCTTGCCCCGAATCTGGCCCCACATGGAGCCGGAACCGTCAAACACAACGATTGCACGCTCGGCGGCCTGCACCGCCGTGGCCTTTGCCAGCATCAAAATCGGAAAGAGAACGGCCAAAATAGCCAGGGAGAGGTATCGGTTTATGTCACGCGACATTCTAAACCTCATAAATCAAAGCGGTAACAATATTAACGCGCAGCCACAGCACCAAGATGCACGGGCGCGCAGCGGAAATTACTCGGCGGCATTATGCACACCAGACATCAAAGACACCAGTCAGAAAGAGGTGTCACGACGTAGCAAGAACGTAGTTAGCCAATAATTCTACCTATTAATGTGTTTCACATCACTGTTTTTAGTTTAGGTAATAAGTAAAAGTAATTTTTCTTCAAAAATGTGACGACAATCATATTTTGATTTCCAGATGATTGCTACCTTACTTCTGAATAATTCATTTTCTTCGAGGTAATTGTCTTGTTCGTCAAATTTATTCGCATAAGTCTTTCGGCGTTTTGTCTGTCGACGACTGCCTCCTTGGCAAAAGCAGATTGCGGTCCGCTTCCTACGCTCGGCGAAGAGGAGATGAAGGCGCTGCCAACCGATGAGTGGCGCGCCTATAACCTGCGGAACTGGGAACAATTCATATGCCGCTGGACCGATTACTATGCCTCGGCCGAACGGTATCGACCGCCCGCCGACGCCGATTATGTCGACGCGGTGCTCAGTTCATTTCATGAATCCTATAGCGTTGTGAAAAACCGAAAGACCATTCCGCCGGTCGAACAGTACATGGCACGTTTCCGGGAACCGGAGCGCATGAAACCGCTCGGGGAGCTTTTCACCTATTCCATGCTGGCGGGCGACCTTTATCGCGAGGACACGTGCCCCGTTCCCAAGCAGGGGAAATACTGCATCGAGAATTCGTTTCTCACGCAACTGGAAGCCACGGGCAAGGACGGGCGCGCCGAAGTCGCCCGCCTGGCGCAGGAGTCCCGCATACCGCCGATCGATCCGTGGTTCCTGATTGGCAATGTCGCAGTCAGGCTTAGTCCCGAGGTTGAGCAGGAGCGCCGCGACCTGGTGAACAGGCAGCGCGAGGCAAAGGACGACTACGCGTACTTCAAGGCCAGACGCGACGCCTTGTCGGATGAACTCGCAAAGGCGATCAAAACGCGAAATGACAACGTGCGGAAACTCGGCGAAAAGCCAGCCAAACTTCTTGAGGAGATCGTCGAACTGGAGACGAAATCCAGACCCGATCCTGCACAAATCCAGTCAGGCAGTCGCTACCGCGATCTCACGGCGCAGATCAAGCACGCAGCCGAACGCCGCTCGACAATCAAGAGCCGCATCAAACACCTGAGGACCCATTACCCGGCGACGGACGGGTTCGCTCAAGATCGCATCGCTGATCTCAAAGCAGAAGCTGCGACGCTGAAGAAACGGGAGAGCCGGTGGGCAAGCGAACGCTCCGGTCTGTTTGCCCCCAAACTGACCAATATCGAGCGCGATAAGCTGAAGAAACTTGCGGATGACTACAAGCTGGAACGCGACGACGCGACCAGGCGGATTGCCGTTGAGGACAAGCGGCTGGGCCGGGTCCGGGTCCGTGCGGAGCGGGCCGAAGCGAATTTCAGAAACGCCGAAACGGCACTCGCGGATGCCGACGCGGCCCTGGCGCGCTGGCAACGTCCGAACATGGCAAAGATTGATCAGATCCTGACCGAGGACGCCGAAATCCTGGTCACGGGCGAGCGGGCAATGGACGATCTGGTCGCTCTGAACAAACTCATTTTCAAATTGGAGCGCGAGCAAATCGGCAAGAAGCGCACAATGCACAATGAGCAGAACAGCGTCGACGATGCCAAGGTCCGTCTGGAAAAAAGCACCAAGGATCTCATCAGTGCGGAGAGATGGTCGGTCGCAGCTCAATATGTCGTCGAAGCCGGATCATCTCTTCAGGATTTGTTTAAAGCCGCGTCTGCAGGCCCTCACGGCTTCCTGATTGAGGCTGCCCGCCAGGAAATCATGCTGGTTGCCATGCCACCGAGTTTCGTTACCACCGATGCCAAGGCCACACCGGCACCGGACTTAGACAAAAAAGCGATTTATGACTTGCAACCGATTGAGGTCATGGATTTCTCCAAATGGGGCGACAGATTCGGAAAGCAGGCGCTTAAGCAGCTTGGGTCGCACCCTTTCAAGGCGGCGACCGAAGGACAGGCAAGGATCTGGAACAAGGCACAGATCGATGCGCTTCAAAGAGCGGCCATCAGTGGAACACCCGAAGTTGCAGATCACATTGCAAAACTCGAAAAGAGGGTGAGCGATGCGTCCGAAAAACTCGGCAAAATGAATCCGAAGAACTTCAAGGATTTCACAAAGTTGGCAGGTAAGGACTTTGCCAAAGGCGTGGCGAAGTCGTTGATGAAAGAGCAAATCAAACAAACACTTTCCGACGTAATCGCCAAGCCGTCGTTCAATAACTACCTAAAGTCCCAAATGGCTTTTACATTGGCGCTCGTCAAATACCAGGCGGCCATTGACGACTATTGGCTTCACCAGGGCATGATTGACGGTCTGAGATCGGCGCGCGACCAGTTGCGGGATCAGCTCGATCCTGACGACGGAACGGTCAAGAAGCAAAACGATCCGTTTTACGCCGACCCGCACTATTCCTTCCGCCTTGTGTTTGAAGATGGTGTCGATCCCAAGGACCTGCGGATCCGGGTTACCTTCGGCGATGTCGAGCTTGTACGTGACGGCACCAATCCGGTCTGGGCGATGCCTGACGATGCCCGGTCCCGCTATGGGCGCGATCTGCCGGAAGAATTGCCGCTCGTGCTTGAGTTTGAATGATGCAACGGCTTTGGACGCGGAGTTGTGCCATGCACAGCGGGGTCGCGGCCTGGACGTACAGCGCCTAGTTAATGATGGCTTCGCAGCGGGCCTTGGCCGCTTCGATGTCGCCGTCGTCGCTCTGGGCTTCGATCAGCAGAATTTTGCCTTCGGCGGTCGACAGAATGGCCAGATTGCAGCTGTCCACCGGACTTGTTGAAACTTTCGAAAAGGTCTTCTGGTTGTTGTTTGACCAGTAATAGACGAGTTCTTTCGGGTCTGCGCTGGTCAGAACGCGGCCTGTCGCATCGGTTCTGAGTTCCTGCTCCATGCCGATGACCTGATCCGGCGGCCCGAATGCCTCGAAGAATTCCGCGGTGGTTTTGCCAACGTAGTCGCTCTTCAGCGATGGGTTTTGAGACCCGGACTGACAGGCGCCAAGAAGCAGTGCGGTCGCGATCGCGCTGGATATCTGCAATTTCCGTGTGGCCAGCCTTGATCCAGCGTACCGACTTAAACCTGAAGCTGATTTGGCGGAAGACACTTCAAGTCAGCTGATCGTCAGCTCAAGCGACGGATGCAGGCGCTGCAGGTTACGCAGGGACTTCGATTGCCACGGGATCGCCTTCGATCCGAGAACGCGCACACCGACATCGGGCTGCTTTCTGATCTCGATCGTGAATTTTGCGAGCAGGTTGATGCCGGAACTGTTGAGGAACTCAAGCCCGGTCAGATCCAGCGTAATGACTTCCGGCTTGGACGACAGAACGGAATTCATGATTTCAAGAATGGGCGCATAAGCGTCGGTTCCCGAAAGCCGCATCGTTCCTTCGTAGTGGATTGTCGAAGCTTCAGTCCAAACGCGATAATCGTTCGTGCTGATTTCCATTTTGGTTTCTTCCTTTGGAATATGTCGGCGGTCAGGAGAGTCGCAAGGATGCAAAGGTCGTCAGTTCCACGCCTTCACTTACATGCTCCGAGGTGAAAGACCAGCCCAATTTCGCGCCGTAGTCGCTCATGAGCGTGAGAAGACCTAGCCCTGAACCGGACGAATCCGGGTTCAGCGCATTTTCCTCGATGCGTTCCAACAATAATTCTCCCGGTTCGCGCTCCAGCAGAAGCGTCAGGTGGCCCTGAAACTTTTCCGCGGTCTGCGCATCGATCAGGTTCACGATCTTGATCTCGAACATATCTTCATCCAGCGTGCTGACGAGTTCGACATCACCACCGTGCCGGAATTTGATCGCATTCTCCAAAATCTCATTGATCATATAGCTGATACTGTGACGCGCATCGACAGGATCTATGCCACTTCCGCACGACCTGCTGAAATATTCCCCTATAAAATCGGATGTGACACTGCAATGATGCCAACTCAGTTCAAGAGGCTCGGCTCGTAACTTGAGGGCGAAGCTGGTCGCATCACTGCCGTTGGAAGCCACCGTGTTACCAAAATCCTGGACCATACCCTACCTATGCTTCAAGACAACAAGCGTGATGTCATCAAATACTTTGTGAGCCCCGATATGAGACTTCACATCATTTATGACCGCTTCCGCAATACCTTTTGCTGATTTCTCGCGATTTTCCTGAGCGCTCTCGCTGAGGCGATCAAGGCCGAACATGACGCCCTCTTCGTTCTCCGCCTCGGTAATGCCGTCCGTGTGGAGAATGAGAACGTCCTCGGGTCCAAAGTTCAGGTCGAGTGTTGCGACAAAGGGTGAAATGTCGGCTTCGAGCCCGACCGGGAAGCCCAGGTCGATCGTGTCGATGCGTTCAGTCTCGCCATTCGCCCGAATGATCAAAACTTCCTCGTGCTGGCCGGACAGCGTCACCTTGCCGTTCTCATAGTCGACAAAGGCGAGTGTCAGGTGCTTGTCCGACCTGGTCCTCGTGATGTTCTTGTAGACCGCCCGGTTCAGAACATCGAGGAAGGCAACAGGATCCCTGTCGCCCTGCTCCTGAAGCGCACGCGCGACCGATTGCACCATCAGCATCAGCACGCCGCTCTCCAGGCCGTGACCGGTCACGTCGCCGATACCGACCTTGATGTGATCACCGTCGAAGAGAACGTCGTAATAGTCCCCGCCAACCTCGTCGGCAGGCTCCATGAAGGCTGCGATTTCGATCTGCGGGATGTTTTCCAGCTCGCTGAGGCGCGGCAGGACCATTTCCTGGATGCGCTTGGCCACGTCGAGTTCAGCGCCCAGCCGGACGTTTTCCGTTTTCAGACGCTTGTTCAGGTCGACGATCTCGCGATTGGCCGTCTCCAGTTTCCGCGTGCGCTCTTCAACCAGGTTTTCAAGATTTTCGGTGTGGTAGCTGATTTCCTCGGCCATGCGGTTGAACGCGAGACCCACAGCGGCAACCTCGTCCTTGGTCGGGATCGAGACACGCACCGAGTAGTCCTTGTTCTGCAAGGCGCGTGCAGCATGNGAGAGTTGCGACAGGCCCTTCGTGATACGGCCGGACACCGCATAGACTGCGAGCGTCACGATAAACAGGCTGACCAGNAGAACAACGATCTGCCAGTTCACGATGCGCTGGGTCGCCTCCGTCAGTTCCTGCTGAACCGCGGTGAGAGACGCATAAATCTCGTCATTGGCAACCATGAAGCCGAGGGTCAGGTTCTCCGAGACAATCTTCTCGCCGTCCCACAGGTTGATAGGAGCCAGCTCCTTGAGAATGACCGTGTAGCTTTCCTCACTGCCGTCCGGGTTGGTCCCGAGGCTGAGGGAATCGATCACCGTTCCGGTGTTGTGCGGCAGCTCAAGCTTTGCGACTTCTGGGAACTGGCTTTGCTCCAGAAAGCGGTTGATCCCGGTGACGCCCTGGCCTTCACCGCCGACGGAGACAAGACCGAGAACCTGCGCTCCGGCGTCGCTCACGGCCAGCACGTTTCCGTTCGACGCGGTCAGGAAACCGAAGCCCGTCTCCGCGATCTTGACGTTTTCCACCAGGCTCGACAGCTGGTCGAGCGTGATGTCGACCGCCGTCATGCCGGCGACGTCGCTGCGGTCTTCAGTCCAGAGCGGAAAGAAAAAGCTGACGATCTTGGCCCCGGTGATGGCATCGATATATGGCGCCGTCCCGACGATATCGCGGGGCACCGGACGATTGGCCGGGTTCTCGATCCAGCTCTGCCAGCTCTCATAAACACCTGGAAAGAAGAAGTCCCAGAAATTGTCTTCGTTGTGTCCCGGATAGAGCTTGTCGAAAGTCTGCGCCTGGTCCGTATAGGGCGTCGTCCGCATGATCGGGATGTCTTTCGGACCGACGTAATACATCTGCAGCTTGGGAGACCCGGTCTTCATCATGCCCGGAGCGACGAGATTAAACGCGGAACTGTCCGCAATCTGCGTCGACACATCCGGCAAGGGATCGCCCTGATCATCGAGAAGGTAACCCCAGACGCTGACAACCGATTCACCTGGTTCATTCTGCGACCAGTCCGCTTCCGGATTGAACACCAGCGTGTCCCCGAGCACCGGATCGAGCTCGACAGTCTGGCCGATTTCAGCTCCCGTCTTGGGATTGTCGATCAGCGTCTGCATCGAGGCACCCAGCGCCTCGACTTCGGAGAAGACCTGGTCGAGCAACAATTCGGTGCGCAGCGCCGTCGTGTCGATATAGGTGCGCAGATACTCCTCGGTCGCCGTCGTTAGGCCCTGGGCAACTTTTTCCGTTGCGTCCTTCGACAGTCGCTGCACGTTCCAGATCGCAACACCACCGGCCAGCATCAGGTCAAAAAGAACGGCCGCACTTACGACAAGAATGAATTTGGCGCGGAAGCTGTGCCGCGAAAGCCGTCCGATACTTTCCGGTTCGTGCGTTTGTGGTGTGTCAGCTTTCACATTTGCCAAACTCATTTTGGTTTTCGTCCCGAGGCAACCCAAATAGGCCAGCCCGCATAGCCTTTCGGATGCAGAGCCGCGAAGATGTGATCCTGAAAGCCTTTCCGGAAATCACGGATCTCTTCGTCGCTGTCGCCGCGTTCAACGGCCATCTGACCTGCGTAAACGTCTTCCCACGACTGGATGATGTCCGCAAAGTCCTGCGGATTTCCATCCAGGTTCGTAACCATGAAGGATTCCATCTGGATGTCTTCAAGGCCTGTGTCGGCCAGGAACCTGCGGCTCTTGGGACCGAACTCGATGTCCATGTTGAAATGGGCCCACAGACGCGCGACTTCCGTATATGTCCGCTGAATGGATTCCGAACGCGGCTCACCAAGGCAGTGAGAATTCTTCTCGTTCGTTATGTAGATCCTGCCACCCGGTTTGCAGATCCGGAGCAGTTCCTGAAGGATCAGCTCCGGGCGGTCGAAAACCTGCAGGGAATGGCGGCAGGTCACAAAGTCGAACTGATCGCTCTCCAGCAGCATGTCGGACGCGTCGCCGAAGACATAGTCGATGCCGCGCACGCCGAAATCGGCAGCAACCTTGCGGGCATAGTCCAGGCTGGAGCGGCTGTGATCCAGAGCAACCAGGCGCGAGGGCTGATATTCCTTTTGCAGCAGAACCGCAAAATCACCGATGCCGCAGCAAATGTCGGCGACCTGCATGTCCGGTTCCAGGCCGTGCCTCGCCAGGATGGTGCGCTCGTGGTGCCAGGTCAGCTTTGTCTGCGTCCGCAGGATCGGAATAAAGCCGCCTTCTTCCAGGAAGGTCTGCCCCGGATAGAACTCGCTGTCATATTCGCTGACCGTGATGCGGTCGGACATGGTTTCAAGAACAGAGAATTTGCGAGTTGCCCAACCAACAACGCTGGACGTGGTGACATGCACATTCAGGTCGCTGCGGCCGCGAACGAGATCCAGGATCTTGCAGGCGAAGGTCTGGAAAGCGACGTTGTTCATTCTGACCAGGCGGCGGACATTGACGTAGAACTTGCCGCTCACCTTCATGACCGACTGTTCCAGCGCCGCAATGCAGCTTTGCAGTTCATCCGGCCTCTGCGGACGCAAGCTGCCATGCAGCGAGAACTCCTGGTCGTTCTCGTTATAATTCCACGCAAACGCTTGAGCGGAGGTACTGGGGTTCATTCTTTGTTGTCCTCGAGCATCATCTCTGCAGCCAGATGTACTCTGCCGTCATCCAGCCGGTCGACGGTCATGCGCGCACCATAATCCACACCTAATTCAAGCAAACTGAGACTTGCGTCCGGCTCCGCCTCCGAAAACAGGGCATCCAGATAGAGCTTCTCGGCGTTTTTGTCGCTGACCTTGCCGATCGCGTCTTCGTACGCGCGGTAGGTGTCGTCATCAGCCGGAAAAACCAGTTCAACCCGATCCAGGTTGCCTTTTCTGTGCACCGAGCAATGAAGCGTGCCGTCATTGCCATGCATCCGGAAAACGGTTTCCAGCAGCTCATTCACGGCTGACGAATAGAGATTGGAAAACAGCAGGGAATCCAGCCGGTTGTGACTTACCATTCGCGCCAGATACGCGGACATCAAATCGCAATGCGACCAGTCTGAGCAGAAGTCCTCAATATTCAAATCCATCTGAAGCATTTGCGGTATGTCGCTTTGCGAAAACAAGCCCTCAGAAGGTGACGGCATTTTTATTCCCCCGTTGGCGTAGCTCAGCGCACTATAAGATAGTGCTCGGCAGTATTTCAAAGCAGATGGAAATTACCGTCAGCCGGACGCGCGTCATCGATAATTCATGTATTTAACAATACGGTGTCGCTAGTTGCCAAGGATATAACAACTTCGGTTAATGATTGTTTTTATTCCCGAATGGCGGCGATACACTGTTGTGAGTTCGAGAACCCTTCCGATCGCCGGTATGGGCAGCATGAGAAGATAATGACAAGTGACAGCAACACAGTTCCCGGCGCGGCGGATCAAGATGCCGAACTTTCGAATTTACGTAGGGAGCTAGAGGACCTTAGAGCCGAGCACGCCGATCTGAAGCTGCTTTACGAAGCGACCATCGAACATGGTGAAGCCGTCGAGGACCAGCTGGCCGAATACAATATTCTGCTGACCAAAACGCAGGAACGGCTCGAGGCGGAACTGCGTGACGCGGGCAACTATGTGTATTCAATTTTGCCGGAAAAGAGGCCGTCTTCGCCTCATGCCGACTGGTTGCTGGTTCCTTCAACGGAATTGGGCGGTGATTCGTTTGGCTACCACGACCTGGATGAAGACCATTTTGCGATCTATCTCATCGACGTTTGCGGTCACGGTGTCGGCGCCGCGCTGCTGTCCGTTGCGATCATAAATGTGCTGCGCGCCAACGCACTTGCCGATGCCGACTTCCGTGCCCCGTCCGATGTGCTGGCAAAGCTGAACAATGCCTTCCCGATGGAACGGCAAAACAACATGTTCTTCACAATCTGGTACGGCGTTTACCAGCGCTCCAGCGGGCGTCTGTCCTATGCCTCCGGAGGCCACCCGGCGGCAATCCTGCTGAGACCCTCCGCAGATGGATGCGAGGTCACCGGTCTTGGAACACCGGACGGAATGGTGATCGGAGCGATCCCCGACATGCCGTTTGACGGCGGCACGTTCCAGATTCAGTCTGGCGACAGGCTCCTGGTGATCAGCGACGGCACCTACGAGATCGAGGACGACAAGGGCGTGACCCTGAGTTGGGACCAGCTTGCGGAAAAGACCAGAACGGCAAACGGTCCGATCGCCCAATCGGTCTACGACTGGCTCGCCGGATTCAACAACGACGCACCGCTGCCTGACGACTTTTCAATGATGGAATTCACCTTCTGACAAGCGGCGTCCGCCAGCACGTGAGGTCAGTCTATTTGATGCGGCAGGAGAACGATCGTCATGTTTCTGTCGCCGTCGCGCTTCGTGATCACCTGGTCGGCCAGCTGATGGACGAGGAACAGTCCGAGCCCGCCGATGTTCATCGTCTCGACATCATCGGGCTCATCCGGCGCTGATGGGGAAACGCTGCTGTCGAACGGCCTTGCGCTGTCGACCAATGTCAATTCGACATGCTTGGTGCGCAGGGCCGCCGAAACGGCGATCACGTCGACTTCGCCACCGGGATATCCGTAGGACACGGTGTTGCTGAACAATTCTTCGGCCACCAGCATCAAAGAACGCCTCGCCTCGTCAGGCAGGTTCGCGGTCTCGGCGAAGTTCTCCAGCGCCGCATAGACGGCCGGCAGGTCCGAGAGTTCGTTTCGAACGGTTACCTTTTCGATTTTCGCCGCCATGAATTTGTTCCAACGGTCGTTTCGCTAAAGGTGGCGTCTTGAAGGGTCACGCTGATTGTCCAGCCAGACCTTTCGCATCGTCTTGCGTGTCCACGACTTTCAGAATCTTCAGGAACCCGGAGATTTTCAAAACGTCGAGGACGGACGGGTTCACCTGAAACAGGATCAGCTGGTCTCCCGACGGAGCCATGAGTTTTGCGATGATCAGGAGCGAGCGAAGTCCGAAGCTCGTCACGTAGTCGACATCTGCCATGTCTATGAGCAGCGCGCCGGATTTGTTGTCCACCAAGTCCCGCAAGTAGGTTTCAAAGGTCTTGGCGCTCATCGTGTCCAACTTGCCGGCCGGACGCACGATAGCAAATCCATCGGCAGCTTCGTGTCTGATCGTGATTTCTGCGGATTCCGCGGTCATAGTCAGCCTCTAATCGTGCCAGTCTGTTTGCGTGTGTTCGGTTCAATTTACCGGATATTTCCAAACGAAATTGGTTTTCGCGCGGCTTTTAAACAATTTCGCTCTGAAACTTGTGAATTTTATAAACGTGTCACACGCTAATCGTTACGAATTCGAGAATCAGTATAGTTATGGTCGCTGATTCTCGCTTCCCCTCACTCCGGAGTACCGTGATGGCCGACGAAGAGTCTTTGGCAACACTTGATGATCCGAGAGCCGGCATAGGCCGCGCCGATCTGGAAACTCCGGACGCCCAGGAAGAATTCCGCGACTCCATGGAGTTCGAGGAACTGGAAAACGAATTCCGGAAGATGGAGACGGACGGCCCAACGGCCGTCAAATGGAAACAGCTCAACGACGACACGCTCAAGGTGCTGCAGACGAAATCCAAGGATCTCGTACTGGCAACGCGCCTCGCATTCGGGCTCTTCGTCGAGGAAGGATATCCGGGACTGGCGGTCGGACTTGTCATTCTCAGGGACATGACCGATGCGCACTGGGACACCATGATACCGCCGGTGCGTCGTGAACGTGGCAGGGTTGGAGCCTATGACTGGCTCGCGGAAAAACTGGCGCCTTTCGTCGAGGGCAAGCCGCCCGAGGGACAGTACAACACCGAGATCTATGTTGCTCACGAGGCGCTTCTGGATCTGGACAATACGCTAGAGCAAAAGCTTACCAAGTCGCAGGCCGCGCTGGGACCGCTGGTACGGGCACTTCGTCCGTTCGCAAAGGATGCGAAAGCCGCGCTCGAGGAAGCGAAAAAGGCCGCGGAAGCTGCCGAGGCAGCAGAACAGGCTGCAGGGGACGACAGTGCGCAGGACACCCCGCCGCCTGCGCAAGATGCAGCTGCCGAACCGGCGGCAACTGCCGCGGCGCCTGCTGCAGAACCCGCTCAGCCGCAACCTGCCGCACCGGCTCCACCAACACCTCAGGCACCGGCTACACCAGCGGCGCCTGTTGCAGAGATCGCCGTCGATACCTCGAATGCCACCGCCGCGCTACAGGCGGTGTTCAATGCCTCGACCAAAGCCGCCACAACGGTTCGCCAGCAATCTCCCACAGATGCCCGCGGTTACTACGCCGCGCGGTTTGCACTGTGGGGCCGGCTTGAGGCGTTGCCGCCCGAGAGCAACGGGAAGACCGCACTGCCTCCGCCCCAGAAACCCAAGATTGCAGAACTGGCCGCCCTGGCCGGCGCTGGAAACAACGAAGGTCTCGTGCAGAGCGCCGAATCAGCGTTCGTTGCGTCGCCCTTCTGGCTCGACGCCCAATACCATCTGGCCAGCGCCATGGGTGCGCTCGGAGAGCCTTATGATGCGGCCCACCGGACAATTGTTGGCGAACTCGCCTGTCTGTTGAAACGGTTTCCCGGAATCACGGCCCTGTCGTTCAATGACGGGACCGAATTTGCCAGCGGCGAAACACGCGACTGGATTGCCCAGGAAGTCCAGGCCGGTGGCGGTGGTGGCGCTGTTGCCGGTTCAGGGGTTGAAAAGGCTTTCTCGGAAGCTGTCCAAAAGGCACAGGCCGGAAAAACACTGGATGGGCTCGCCGTTCTGACCAGCTATGTGTCGACGTGCGGGGCGGGCCGTAAATGGTTCGAGGCGCAGCTGAAAATTGGCGACTACTGCCTGAGATTTGAACTTATACAACAGCTTTTTGCACTGCTGAATTCACTTCGCACTATCGCGGTGAAACGTGATCTGGCAAACTGGGAACCAGAACTTGCAATCGCACTTGCCCGACTGTCCTGGCAAAGTTTGGCGCATAAAAACGTGAAGCAGTTCCTTTCCGACGCGGATGCCCTTCAACTCCGAGCCAGCACTATGGAAACACTCGCATTGCTGGACGTCGGCGCTGCCGTCGAGGTGACCGGGAGGAAGTAAATTAAGAATAGCTTAAGGCAGAAAGGCCAAATTTCTCAGCCATCTAAATAGAACTGACACATCAGTAGAGTAGGAATGTCGCACCTGACGGATCGTGTCGCGAAGTTCTATTTACCTTCACGTCACAGCGTGTCTTATCACGGGGGACCTAATGTCTAAAGAAGCTTCAGTTGCACCTAAAGAACGGGTGAATATCAAGTATAAACCGGCGACAGGCGACGCCAAGGAGGAAGTTGAACTTCCGCTGAAAATGGTCATGCTCGGTGACTACACGCTGCGGCCGGACGATACGCCGATCGAAGACCGCACCCTCATCAACATCAACAAGGACAACTTCAACGAGGTCATGAAAAGTCATGAGCTCGGACTTGACCTTGCGACGGAAAACAAGCTTGTCGACACGCCGGAAGGTGAAGAGCCGAGCAACCTGTCCGTGTCGTTGAAGTTCGACAACCTGAACGATTTCACACCCGAGTCGATCGTTCGCCAAACGCCTGAACTCAACAGTCTGCTTGAACTGCGCGAGGCTCTCGTCGCTCTGAAAGGTCCGCTCGGAAACGTGCCGGCATTCCGCAAAGCGATTCAGAACGTCCTGGGCGATGAGGCAGCTCGCGACAAGCTTCTGGCTGAACTGACGAACGCGACCGGTTCCGAGGACGAAGGATCGTCCGAGTAACCCGAGGTTGTCCAATGCGGCGGGCCAATCCGGCCAGCCCTGTCCGACATTCAAATTGACGAGATTTAAGCATGACCGACACTGACGCACAGGGTGCAGCGGCCCAAACGGAAGAGCTCGACGCCTCTCTTCTGGATCAGATTCTTCAGGAAACAAAACTGGCGCCCACGGATGACGGCTATGATGTCGCGCGCAAAGGCGTCGCCGCGTTCATTTCCGAGCTTCTGAAGCCGACTGCCGGCGAAAGCCAGGTCAACGGTGCGGCCGTTGACATGATGATCGCCGAAATCGATCAAAAACTCTCCAAGCAGGTCGACCAGATCCTGCACCATGATGATTTCAAGACTTTGGAATCCGCCTGGCGCAGCCTGAAATTCGTCATCGACCGGACCGATTTCCGCCAGAACATCAAAGTCGAAATGATGAGCGTCTCCAAGGACGAGCTTCTGGAAGACTTTGAGGACAGCCCGGAAGTCGTCAAGTCCGGCCTTTACAAGCACGTCTACACCGCCGAATACGGCCAGTTCGGTGGCCAGCCCGTCGGTGCGATTGTCGCCAACTACGACTTCGGCCCGAATGCTCCGGACATCAAGCTTGCCCAATATTGTGCAAGCGTTGGCTCCATGTCGCACGCTCCGTTCATCGCAGCGGCAGGCCCGTCCATGTTTGGTGTCGACAGCTTCGAGGAAATTCCGAACCTCAAGGATATGGAATCCATCTTCGAAGGCCCGAAATACGCGAAGTGGAATTCCTTCCGCGAGTCCGAAGACTCCCGGTACTTCGCGCTGGCGATGCCCCGTTTCATGCTGCGCACGCCCTACGGACCGGAGACCTCCCCGGTCAAGGCCTTCAACTATGAAGAGGAAGCGGAAGGCAAGAGCGACAACTACCTTTGGGGGAATGCCTCCTTCGCTCTGGCAACCAAGCTGACGGACAGCTTCGCGAAGTACCGCTGGTGCCCGAACATCATCGGACCGCAGTCCGGTGGCGCCGTCGAGGACCTGCCGGTTCACACCTTCGAAGCCATGGGTCAGCTGCAGAGCAAGATCCCGACCGAGGTGCTGGTCTCGGACCGCAAGGAATACGAACTTGCGGAACAGGGCTTCATCTCTCTGACCATGCGCAAGGGCAGCGACAACGCGGCCTTCTTCTCCGCCAACTCGGTCCAGAAGCCGAAGTTCTTCGGCAACACACCGGAAGGCAAGGACGCGGAGCTCAACTACAAGCTCGGCACGCAACTGCCCTACATGATGATCATCAACCGCCTGGCGCATTACATCAAAGTGCTCCAACGCGAGAACATCGGCAGCTGGAAGGACCGGGGAGAGCTTCAGTCTGAACTCAACAACTGGATCCGCCAGTACGTGTCCGATCAGGAAAACCCATCCGCCGACGTGCGGTCCCGCCGTCCGCTCCGCAAAGCCGAGATCACCGTTTCGGATGTCGAGGGCGAACCGGGCTGGTACAGCGTTTCGATGGCCGTGCAGCCGCACTTCAAATACATGGGTGCAGACTTCACGCTGTCGCTGAAAGGCAAGCTGGACAAATCCTAAGTCCNGGGCTGACGCCTCGGANCCCGAACCTGACAGGTGCCGGCCTTTGGCCGGCGCCTTTGCTGCTTGAAAGGAGTGTTTTCCCAGATGGTTGTCAGTCTGTTTCAGCGGCTCGAAAACGATGACGCGGGTACCAGCTACCGGAATTCGGACGAGTTCGAGGCAGCGGTCCTGGAAAGTGTTCTTGAAGACCTGAGAATGCTTCTGAACAGTTCAGCTGGATGTTGTGAGATCAGCCCGAACTTCGGGTTGTCCGATTTCAACTCGTTTACGAAGTCCCATCAGGACACGGCCACTGAGATCTGCCGCGACATCGAACGGCAAATCAGGGAGTTCGAACCCCGCCTGCGCAATCCGATCGTTCGAGCCGTGAGCGACCCCGACCGGCCCCTCGATTTCATCTTCAATGTGGAAGCAGAACTGAACCTCGGCGACAGCACAAAACGAATCAGATTCAATTCAATTCTGGACAACAGCGGACAAATCAGGGTCAGCGCCTAAGCATAAAGAGGGCAGTTTTCGGTAATGGCGATCAATTCCTACTATCGCGACGAGCTGAATTACCTGAAGGAAATGGGCCGGGTTTTCGCCAAGGCCAATCCGAGACTGTCCAAGTATCTTGCCGAAGATCCCCTCGACCCGGACGTCGAACGGCTGATGGAAGGGTTTTCGTTCCTGGTGGGACGCCTGCGGCAGCGTCTAGATGCGGAAATGCCCGAGGTTGCGCTTAACCTGCTCAAGCTGGTCTGGCCGCATTACCTCAGACCGGTGCCGCCCATCACACATATCGAGTTCACGCCGACCGAGGATTCGTCAGACGTCTCGACAAGGGTCCCGCGTGGTGCCTTCGTGCAAACGAAGGTTTTGAACGGAACGGCCGTCCGTTTTCAGACACGGTGCGACTTGCATGTGCTGCCGATCAAACTGACCGGTGCAGAGCTGGAAAACCGGCGGGACAGTTCCAAACTGACCCTCAGCTTTCGCAAGACCAGCGGCACCAATCTTCAGGCTTTGGCGGAAGCGCCTCTGCAGCTCTTTCTTGGCGCAAGCAACGACCCGGCTCTTTCGCGGGAACTTTATCTGCAGCTTCGGAAGCGGCTGGCTTCGGTGGAATTCGTGCCTCACAACGGCCGCGCGAAACCGGCCGACGTGACGGTTCAGCCCGTTGGCCTGAACCGCGAGGAATCGACGCTCCCCTATCCGGAAGGTGCCTTCGACGGCTTCCGGATCATGCAGGAATACTTCGCCTGTCCGGACTCCTTCATGTATGTCCGGCTGCGCGGTCTCGAGAGTTTCGCCGACGAGCCGGTTGAAGACTTTCAGCTCGTGTTCCACTTTTCGCAAAAATTCAACAATCAGGACCGGATCAGCAACGACGCAATTTCGCTGAATACGGCACCGGCCATCAACCTGTTCGAGACAGAAGGCCAGGCCCTCCAGGTTTCCCATGACAGAACCGAATATCCCGTGCGCGCCTCAGGCGACCGCTCGCAATTCAGCGTTCATCATGTGACAGGCGTAACTGGCTGGATCCAGGGCAGCAACAAGCGCGTCAATTACCAGGCTTTCGAATCCTTCACCCACGGGCGGTCAAGCGACGGCGAAGACTCACTCTATTACCGGACCGGTATCCGGCCATCGGTCCTTGGCAATGGCGTCGATCACTATATTTCCTTCGTGACGCGCCTGGACGAGACCGGCGTTCCTCCGACAGAGACGATTTCGCTCAGGCTCCTGTGCTCGAACGGCGAGCACGCATCAAGTTTCGGCGTCGGTACGGTCAACCAGCCGACCTCGACGACACCAGCGAAACTGCACTTCCGCAACATCACCCCTATCCAGTCGGAAGTCCCGCCACCGGTCGACAACCAGGTGCTGTGGACCCTTATCGCCAATCTGTCGCGCAACTATGCGTCGCTGATCGACGTGGAAGCGTTGAAGACCGTGGTCGGTGCCTACGACTTCCGCGCCTATGTCGACAAGCAGGCTGCCCTTCAACGGGATTTGCTTTTGCAGAATTTCCAGAAGTTCGACCGCAGGGCCGTCGATATTTTCCGCCAGGGACGGCCGACGCGGGCCTATGAAATCGCCTTGTCGATGTCAGAGACGGCGATCGGCGGCGAAGCGGAACTGTATCTTTTTGGAACCGTCCTGGACCGTTTCCTGAAGTCCTACGCCAGCATCAACAGTTTGCATCAGCTTGCCGTCATCGGAACCGACGCCAACGTCATACACCGCTGGCAGGCCTCTTACGGAGACGCGGACCTGCTATGACCGCCGAGCCGATCACAGAGCCGGAGGGGCACGCAACGGATCAGGCGCTCATGGAGCGGCTCGAGGGGACGCAGTTCTTTCAGGCCCTCTATCTGATCGGGCTGCTGCACCCGAGCCTTCTCAAGATGGGGCCCGGGCACGATCCCGATGACGAAATCGTCCGGTTCCGGGCGAGCCGGTCACTCAGTTTCGGAGCCAGGGATGTCTCCAGCATCGCCTACGATCCGCAATCGGACCGTTACGACGTCAGGGTGAATTTTTTCGGGCTCTACGGGCCCGCCTCGCCTCTCCCGCCTTATGTCACCGAACGGATCATTGAACGGGACGAGCACCCTTCCGCGCTGGAGGACCTGCTCGACCTGTACAATCACCGGCTGATCACGATCCTTTTCGAGATCTGGCGAAAGTCGCGCCATTTCGTGCGCTATGAGGGGCATGGCCTGGACGCGACATCCCAGTGCCTCCTGGCGCTTTGCGGGTTTCCGGTCGACGAGCGTGACAGCCTTGGCTGTGTGGATCGCGCCGATATTCTTCCGCACATCGGATTGATGTCGCACTATGCGAATTCACCGGACGCCATATCCTCAATGCTGACCAGCTTTTTTGAGGTTCCCTTCGAAATTATCGAGTTCGTTACCAGAACCGTCGATATCCCCCCCGATTCGCGCATGGAACTTGGCATCGGAAACTCTCACCTCGGCGGTGACATGGTCCTTGGAGAGGAGGTCGAAGACGATCTCGGCAAGTTCCGCCTCAAGATCGGCCCGGCTCCTTACGAGACGCTTGAGACCTTCTTGCCGTACGGTGACCATCACGAAACACTTGTGGACCTTCTTTCGATGATCGTTCGCGACCCGATCGACTGGGATCTCGAATTCGAGTACGAAGCCGACAGCATGCGGCCGGGCCAGCTCGGAGTGTCGCGGCTCGGTAACAATATCTGGGTATCAGACGTCGAGGGGGCTCCTCTGGAAAACAATGTTCATTTGGCTCCGGCGTCGCCAGACAGTTCCGTTTCCGGTTAGAATTGCGCCGTGCTAGACAAGGTTGACGGGAAAGCATAATCGGGCGAATCGCCCTCTTCAGGAGATTCGTCCTCGGGCAGGATGCAAGTTCAGGTATGAGTCACTCACTTACACTTGTTTGCGACAAGATCGGGTCCCGGCATCAATTCGGATCGGGCGGAGGTGCTTTCGGGCGATCGCGGAAGTGCGACTGGGTTCTGCCGGATCAGGAACGGCATCTGTCGTCGGTGCATGCGCGGATTATCTTCCAGAACGAGACCTTCGTGTTGGTCGATGAAAGCACGAACGGTACCTTTCTGGAAGGACACACGACCGCGATTGGCCGGGGCAAGGCCGTCAGCTTGTCACCCGGAATGAAGTTGCAGGCCGGCCCCTATGAGATCCGCGTGGAGAGCATTACGGCAGGCCCCTCCGGTCAGACCGGGGCGTTCGCGCACTCGCCAATCACCGACAACAGGCAAACGCAGTCCGGTACGGCGCCATTGGGTGTGGACACTTTGGGTGCAAGCGTTGCGCAGAAGCCATCGCTGGATCCCCTCGACCATCTTGGCGGCGGATCCTCTCAGCCGTTGACGCCGGTTGCTGTGGCCGACGCTCAAGCAGCGACAATACCGGAACCGGTCTCTTATGCGATGCCGACGCAACCCGGACGCTCGGGGACACCCACACGGATGCAGCCCGGGCAAACAGCGTCTGCGGGTGCGCCGGAAGCTGCAGCCGACCAGACACGAATTGCGCCCGCCCCAGCAACCCCGGACGCAAGTGCGCTCCTGCCCACGTCCCCGGACGATCTGTCACCGGCAACGCAGGTACAACCGCAATCCCTTCCCGTCAGCCCAGTGGAAACAGAAAGCCAGACCAGCGCGCCGAACGTCGTGCTTCCGCAGGCCGCGCAGGCAACACCTTCTCAACCGGCAGCGCCGGCAGATAACCTCATCCCGGAAGACTTTCTGTCGTCTCTGACGGGCGGAGCTGCCGCGCCGCCATTGCCCGCAGCACCATCACCACTTCAGGAAACCGGTCAGCCAGCAGCTGCAACACCGGTGGAAGCCGCAACCGCGCAGGCGGTTTCGACGCCGGAAGAAACACCCGGGGGAGGCGTCATTCCGGATGGTGTCGATTTCGGAATGGCCACCCCGGTAGACGCCACGCCGTCTCCAGTCCCGCAACCTCAACAACTGGCTGCAGCGCCCGCCGCCCCCGCAAGCCAGACGCCAGCAACAACACTCAGCCCGCTCGAGGCACTTAAGCGGCGCAGGGCGCAGCGTGAAGCTGAACTTGCACAGAAGGCAAAGTCGCGGGCAGCACCGGGCGGTGACGCCTCCACGCCCACGCAAGCACCCGGCTCCAGCAAGACGGCCGCGACGTCGGCACCAACTCCGGTCGTGCCTGCGACCGCTATAAAGACGACGTCACCGGAGGGAACAGACGCGGAAGCTGTTGTCTTCCAGGCTCTTCTTGCGGGACTTGGCTTTGCAAACGCGTCTGTGGCCCAGGATGATAAAGCGGGTGTTGCGCGCGAAACAGGTGAATTGGTTCGCGAATTGGCAAACGGCCTCATCGCCTTGCTGAGTGCACGCAAATCATTGAAAAGCGAGTTCCGGATGTATGAAACCAGGATACAGCCGGAAGAAAACAATCCGTTCAAGCACTTTAACGTCGGTGAACTTGCCATCGATGAAATGCTGTTTTCGCGCAAGGGTGGCTTCATGGAACCGGCCGAGGCGGCCAAAGAAGCCTTCAAGGACCTGCAAAGCCAAAACATGATCACCATTGCAGCAACCCAACGCGCAATGCGACTCCTGTTCGAGAGCCTCTCGCCCGAGACGCTTGCCGGTGAAGAGGATGATGGTGGCCTCAGGCTGAAAGGACTTGGGTCGCGCCGGAGCAAGTTCGAAGC
>JGI12316J14372_10000700_pt1 | contig 55682 bp, 44 predicted proteins | sample MarCyaLeptolynsp_FD_14372 | JGI IMG/M metagenome (IMG submission 14372)
GAGCCACAGGCCGACCTGAACGTCGTGGCCGATCGGCTGCGCGAGCGCGACGAGTTGGAGGCCATCGGCGGGGCAGCCTACCTGGCGAGTCTGGCCGAGGCGGTCAGCACGCCAAACAACGCAGCGCTGTACGCCCGCTTGGTGCAGACCAAGAGCCGATTGCGCAAGCTTATCACGGCCGCAAACACGATCGTCTACGACGCCATGCACGCCGGCCAGGACGAGCCCGAGGAGGCTCGCCAACTCATCGACCGGGCCGAGCAGAGCATCTTCGAGATCGCCGACGACGACCAGACGGCGGACATCCAGAAGCTCGAAGAGTTGCTTCGCGCCGAGTTCGAACGGATCGCGGACCGAGACGCCGGTGCGACCACGGGGCTGAAGACGGGCTTTGCCGATCTCGACGAGCCTCTCAGCGGTCTGCAGGATGGCGAGATGATCATCATCGCGGCCCGGCCTTCGATGGGTAAGACCGCGCTGGCGTTGAATCTGGCCGAGCAGATCGCGATGGGGGGGGCCACTCCGTTCGCCCCTGCAGGAGACGAGCGTGTGCCGGTGGGGGTGTTCAGCCTCGAGATGAGCAAGAGCAGCCTTGTGCAGCGCCTCATCAGCGCGTATTCCGGGGTCGACAGCCACAAGCTGCGCACGGGCGGGTTCAGCCAGGACGATCTGGTCAATCGCATTCGCCCCGCGTGTGAGGTGCTCGAGCGCGCGCCGCTGTACATTGACGATTCGCCGGCGCTCAGCGTGACGGCGCTGCGGGCGAGGGCGCGGCGCATGAAGCAACGCTTCGGCATCCGCTGCGTGGTGGTCGACTACTTGCAGTTGCTCACCAGCCCGGGCCATGGACGCGAGAGCCGGCAGGTCGAGGTCAGCGCCATCAGTCGGGGCATCAAGGCCATGGCCCGCGAACTGAGTGTGCCGGTCGTTTGCCTTGCCCAGCTCAACCGCGGCAGCGAGCAACGCGAGGGCAACCGTCCGCGCATGAGCGACCTGCGCGAATCCGGCAGCATCGAGCAGGACGCCGATGTCGTGCTGCTGCTGCATCGGGAAGCGTATTACCACCTGAGTGATCCCACTTGGATGGAGGAAAATGAAGAGCGTGCCAACGAGGCCGAGCTCATCATCGCCAAGCAGCGCAACGGACCCACTGGGATCGTTCGATTGGTGTGGGACAACCACACGACACGATTCAAGAACCGGTCGGGCTACGCGCGAAACGACACATGGGCCAAGGACGAGCCCGTCGGCAGCTTCGAGTCCAAGCCGGATGGCCTTCCCGCATCAAACGGCAGCGGCTCAGCGTTCGGGAATCGCCCCAGCACCGCCGACCGCGCCCACGACAACCGCCCCTTCGACGAACGGGTCGACCATGGCGAGCCCAAATATCTGGACGCCGACGACGACACGCCGCCGTGGTAGCGGCTGGCGAGTAAGATTGGCCACTACCCGGGCGGGTAGCTCAGTTGGCTAGAGCATTCGCCTTACACGCGAAGGGTCCGGGGTTCGAGTCCCCGCCCGCCCATTCCCGCTACCGGCACTGACCGGCAAGCACCGGCAACAAGCGGCATAAACCTCTCATTTTCAGCACCTTCTCTCGACGGCTTCCGCTCAGTGCCGGTTGGTGCCGCTCCTTGCCGCGTCGAAATCTGTGCGCGATTGTGCGCGCTCGATCCGCTAGCAGGCAATCCAGCGGCTTGGCGGAAGTGCTCGTCGCGCGGTTTGGTGTAGTGCTGGGCGGCAATCATCGGCGAATGGCCGAGCCATGCAGCGGCATCACGATTCGGGAATGCGGCCGCCCAATCGGTTGCGCAGCTCGCTCGTAGGTTTTGGAACAGCCGGGGCCAGGGCGTGAGGCCGGCGCGGCGGATGATCTTCGTGAAGGTGGTCCGTAAGTTCGACGAGTTTGCTAAACCAGGGAACAGCAGTGGCTCGCCTTCTTCGGCAAGCTCGTACAGATCCTCGAGCAGCGGCGCGAGCCTCGGAGCGATCGGTACCGATCGGGACTCGTGTCCCTCGTAGCGCGAAGTCTTCGGCGAGGCCACAACCAGCCGTCGGTCCAGCAGATCTACGTCTGCCCAGGTGAGCCCAGAGAGTTCGCTGGGGCACCGGAGCCCCGCGAACCGACAGAGTCCGAGCAGGGCCCGCCAGCGTGCATCCGGCGCGTGCTCCATCGCTCTCTCGATGTCCTCGACCGGGACGTACGCCGTGCGTGCCGGATTGCGCTGCGATCCCGGCCTGATGCCCGAAAACGGGTTGGCTGTGATGAGGGCCCATGACTCGGCCACGCCAAAAAACCGCTTGGCAACATGGGTCATCTTCGCAACCGTGGCGGTCGCGTACCCGGCTTCAACTAGACTGCGCCGCCAGAGTTGGGCATCTTCGGGTCCGATGTCTTTGAGCAATCGATCCTCTCCGAAGTGAGCGAGTAACAGGTCGGCGGCGCGACGGTGGACGGCCCGAGTTGAAGCCGCCACGTTGGATGCCTTCTCGAATCGCTCGATGAGTTGCCCGAGCGTTGCGTTGTCGCGGCGCTTTCGAGGTTCCACCAGGTCAACACGCGCAAGCCGAGCGTGCATCTTGTCGTCGATGGCGAACAGCCAATCACTCGTAGCTCTGCGCGGTAGCACTCCCGCTCGCCCAGACGCAAGCAAGTGCTCGACATGATCGAACACAACACCGGCGGCGCTTTCGTGCATCTTGCCGAGGTGGATCTGACGGCGCTGGCCATCACGGTCGACGAACAGGATGCGACGAACTCCCGTGCTTGATGTGCTAAGACTGGCCATCGTGTTCGCTCCGCTGTCGTGTTCCAGGTATTTGTACCACAATCATCGATCGAATGCAAGGGAAATTTGCGACTAGTCATCAACAACCGGTATCGGGTAGGACTCGATGTCGTCGAACCTGCGCGAAGGCTCGGCGGATCGTGGTGTGTGACGTTGAACAGCTTCGCGCTGCATCGTACTTAGTTGTTCTGACGTGTACCCACGCCGTTGAAGATTGAGACGCAGGATGCGTTTGAACTTGCGCAGCGATTGTCGCAGCAGGTAGTCGTTCGTGATCCTGCGCCCCTCGATCAACCCCAGCAGTTCGCGCGTTTCGGCCAGCAGTCGGCGAGACTCGTTGCTCATTCGGACCATTCGTGCTGTGGAAGCGCTCGGTCGTGGCATCGTGTTCAACTCTCTGTGTGGTATGTGCATCGGTCGTTCTCGTCCCTACCTGGACCCACCACCCCAGCGGGGTCCCAGTCCGTTGATTGTGATTGTCCCCTCAGAAAACTCCAGACCAATTTTGAAACGGCGTTCTATCTCGTGTTGCGTCACATTGCGATGGGGATGCGTTCTGTTGTGCTCCAGTCACCGCGAGCCCGCTTTCGATCAATCGGCCTTCGCAGTGTCCCCTCGTAGTTGATCCCGTTCTTGTGCCGTAGGGCTTCGATCTCTTCGGCGTCGTAGAACTTGACGGCCGAGGGATCGCACGGGAACTCACTGGTGTGCTCACCTTGCCGCCACTGGAACGGCTCGAATAGTCGTGGCTGGACTTGATCGACCCATGCGGCCCAGTGGACCTTCTCGACGCCGAGAAGCCCGACCACATTGCTCGCGCCCAGCAGGAATCGTTCCGTGGGCCGTGGATGCGTCGCCGAGCGGGCGAAGTGCGGATCGCCGGTCTCCGGCTGGGGCTCCTTGGCGTTCCAAGCGTGCCAAACATGCACGTCGTCGGCCGAGTCGGTGGCCTTGCCTAGTCGGTGTAGCAGCAGGCGGGCGGCTCGCTCTAGCCAGTAGCTGGTGTGGGCGGTTACGCGCACGTCGGCGTCGGGGGCTAGCAGGCTCGGGTCGTACACGACCATCGCCTTGGGGCTCTTGACCGCGTCCGCGCACCACTGCCGAAAGTCTTCGTTGATCAGGACGGCACTGCCGGCCTGGGATGAGCGGCGCAGGTTGGCCAGCGCCTTGCCGATCTCGGCGTGTCCCGGGTACCGATCACCGCTTCGGCGCATCGCCGCGAGCTTGGCTTCGACTTGCTCTCGCTCGAGGCCCACGGCTTGCTCCAGGATCATCATGGCGAGCCTCGGCGTGAGGTAGGTGCTGGTGTTGCGCTGCTCCGTCGTCGTCGGCCACCATTCTCCGATCAGTTCGATGAGCCATTGGGCCGTGTCTTGGTCCTTGCGGACGACCAAACTCATTGCCGGCCCTCCTGATCGAACATCGCAGCCAGCTTTATCCGGCGCGGATCGACCCGCTCGGGTGTCGTGAACTCGGAGTCAAAGCCGCCGTCCTTCAGCCACCTCTCCATGTGCGGAATGAATCGGCGCTCGGTGTCGGCACTGGCCTCCTGGAATGCCTCGATGCGGCCCATGAGCCAGGCGTAGGCGTCATCGGGCGCGTCGGCCCGCTTCCGAATCTCACGGAGTGCCAGTTGAAATTCGCGGTAGGCCCTCGTCTTCTTACCACGGTCCTTGCCGTAGGCCGACCATGCAGCCTCGAACTCGTCCGAGTAATCCAGCTTCGACTTGGAACGCCCCGTCGCACGCTTCGCCCCGCCAGGGGCAGCGTCGGCGTCAGCCAATGCGGACAAGTCTGAGATGCGAGGAGAGGAGGAGACAGGAGAGGAGGAGACAGGAGAGGAGAGGGAAGCGGGCATTTCGTGGCCACGGCTTGGCCCTTTCGTGGCCAAGTTGTGGCTTTCGGGTGCTGAGTGCTCCCGATAAAAGGCAGCAATGGGCTCCCTCTCTGCTTGATTGAAGTGGGTCAACTTGGGCTGCGAACCATCCCAGAACCACCGACGGGCGCGTGCCAGCGACATGTGAATCGCCGTATCCGCGTGCTCCGGCCAGTCGTGAATGACCAATCGGAGGTCTTGATGCTGGTCAACGAACCCCGCGTGAACCAGCGCTCGGATCAGTTCGGCCGGGTCGCCTTCCCACCCGACACCGTCGGCGATCTCGTCGTCCTCAAACTTGCCGATTGCGCCGTCCTGCGCGAACTTGTACGCCCAATGGGCGAGACACTCGACAAGCCCCATCGCTGCGAAGATGGGCATCCTGATCTGCCGGGCGAGCCGTCGCGTCTTCGGGTGTTCTTGGGTGCCGCGCTTCATGCCGCACCCCATTCCGGGCGGACCGAGTTTGCGACCAGAGCGGCTACCACGCGACGCGCGAGCAAGGCCCGGTCGCAGTTTGGTACTGAGCCACGCTGGAGGCCCAGCACGGTCTCCCCGCGGCCGAATTGGGCCAAGAGGTCCGCGATACGCTGGTCAGCGTCCCCGGCAAGCCTGAGAGCCCGCCACGCGGCTTGGGCCATGTCCGGGTGCGCCTTGAGTACTCTGAGATCATCGGCAGCCGCACGGCGAAGCGCGTTGGGGTCGGTGTCGAGGTCGAAGTCGAGGGCCGCGTCGAGGACGTTGCTGGTGCGGACCAGCTCCGCGAATCGGTCGGCCGTCTCTGGTGTGGTGGTGGAGCTCATTGCGAGCCTCCCTTCGTGATTTCTTCGATCCAGGCCATGAGGCGATCGGTGGGGTATCGCACCATCCGGCCGATCTGGACGTGGGGAACGCGCCCTTGGCGGGTCCAGGTGCGGAGCGTGCGGACGCTGACGCCTAAAGCCTCGGCTGCCTGGGTCTGGTTCATGGCCAACGCTGGAATTTCGAGCAGCTCGTCGTCGTGCTCGTGCAGCAGGGGCTCACGCATCGCCCGCGCCCTCGGCTTCGCGGCCTGCTTGCGGATTCACGGTTCCATGTGGGCGTTTCGCCCGCTCACTCAGAACGCGAATTACAGTGTCACGATCGAACAGGTAGGCGTCGCCAGCACGAAGGTGTGGGATACGACCCGCTTCGGCCTCTTGCCGTAGCCAGTCACTTTTGACGCCAATGGCTCGGGACATTTCGGCGAGCCGGAGTGGTCTCTGTGCGTTCATGCCTGAAGCAAAGGACGTTGAATATCGGCGTATGTCACGCCCAGCGCCCTCGGTATGTCACGAGATTTGTCAATACTGCGGCAGACGGTCCTCGGGAATCTCGAATTCGCGCCCCTTCTTTGTCAGCGTCGCTGGGGTTTTGTGGCTCCGCGTGTGACCAGGCTCTGGCTTGAAGACGACAAATCCGTGCTGTGGGTGGGCGAGATCATCGAGTAGCTGTGAGACTGGCCCTCGGCTGGTTGCATCTTTGCGACCTGCGGCCACTTTGCCTTTCGGCCAGGAATCCATCGGATGAGTTTGCATCACCCTGAGTACTTCGTAGTGCTTGGGCTTAAGTCCTGGCGGCTCGGCATCATCACCACATGCCGCAGTTGAGCTATTGTCGCTCTTGCCGTCACTTTCGACATCCGTACCCTCAGGCTCCGAATTCGGTCGCTCCTCGTCGCCGTGCTTTGAGCCGGTCTCAGTGTCCGGGCCGAGTTGCCCCAGCAATCGCTCGATCTTCGCGCACTCAGTCTCCAGCACGAGCCTGATCGCATCCACGTCGACGCCCTCGAGGCTGGCCATGACCTTTTGCGCGACACGCACCCCCGAGAGAGTCTCCCGGCCGTCGTCCCAGACCGGACGAAGCAGCATCTTCGCCAGTTGCGAGGCGGCCTCTTCGAGATCATCCGGTAGCTCGTCGATGTCGCAGACGCCCGCGCTGCGAAGCCACCGCTCCACGAGTATTGTCACGGCTTCCGCGTATGCGCGACCACTGGCGCTTCCGAGCGTAACGAGGCCACCCTGCTTGTCGTCGGCGTAGAGACCGGCCTCCCCGCACGCTTCGCGCAATCCGGCCCAGCGAAGATGCTGTAGGAAGCCGGTGAGGTTGGCCAGCGTGAGCGCGAGGTTCTGGATGCGGTCCTGGCGAAACTCGATGCCCTTGGCTTTCCAGAACCCGAAGTCGTGTCCGCTGGGGCTCTTGGCGACCTGCTGTTCTGCCCAGTCGTCAGGATCGTCATACTCCGTTGTGAGGGGGCGCGCGACGAAGACCAGCGTGCTGATGGCCGACGAGTCCCGCGCGGTCGTGCAGCAATCCAGCAGAGTCTCCAACGCCGCCCGCTGCCGATCATCCGTGATGGTCATCGCCCAAGCTCCTGGTGGGCCAGCCAGGCGGGCGCAGGGAGCTTGGAACACCAGCGCCCGGCCCGGCTGTTCGCGGTCGAGGTGGCCACCCCGATCCGCTACCCGGAACAGGATAGTATTTGCTAACTTAAGAATCTACTTCGTGCTTTGAGTTGTTCGTGGTACCCAGAGCGGGCTCACCGATCTGCTCAACTGGTCGGTGTCGAGGAGTGTTCTACAGAAGATTCAGGCCCGTATCGATCTGTTCCTCAGCTTATTCGGCCTCTTCTTCGGTCGGTGCAGCGTATGCCTGATTGGGGTGCTTCGACATCGTGGGGATGGTGTACCGCAGTCGCCCAGCGTCGATCAGCGGGCTGAGATGGTCCCGGATCAGCGGCTTGTGATCCCGTCGCCCCAACAGTGCTGCGAGATTCCGGGCCGTCAAGGGTTGGACAGCACACAGATCGACGATCAGCGTCCTGAGAGTCTCCCGACTGGGCCGTTGGCCTGTGTTTGGTAGACGTGCGGATAGCTCGGGAGGGAGATCCTCCGGGACCACGAGCCGAGGCTCAGCCTGGCGACTTTGACCACCAGCCTGGCGACTTTGGCCCTCATGCTGGCGACTTTGCGCCGGTACCTGGTGACTTTGACCCGCCCCGGCTCCCAACCCGGGTACGAACGCTTCTCCTGGTACATAGTACGTCCGGCTTCCGGACCCTTTCTTTTCCAGCAGGTTCAAGTCCCGGAGTCGGCGGAGGTGGGTCGAAGCGTCGAGGGTGTCAGCAGCGTTGATCTCGCGGTATGTCGCGTTGTCGATCGCCCCCATCTCGCGGACGAACACTAGCGCCCGCGACTCCTCGTCCGACAGCTTCTCCGACGTCAGCCCGCCGAGCCACGCAATATCCTCGGGGCCGAGGAAGTGATGGAACAGGAACGTCGCGACGAACTGGTCGGGCTGGCGGCTCGAGTCCAGCTTCGGGGACAGCAGGTTGCTCTGCTGCATCAGTTCCCGCATCACGCGGATGCCCGAACCCTTCGTTTCGGCGATGTTCACTTCGTGCAGTACAGCCGCGATCTTCGGGTTCCGCGTTTCCGAGCCCGGCTGCCCGAGTTGGGCTTCGGCCTTGAGCGAGTACCCCGGGTTGCGGATCTCAAGACGGTTCGTGTACCGGATGATCTGCGTTGGCGCGCCCTGGATGCGGTAGCTTCGATGCATTACCGCGTTGACCACCGCCTCGCGGATCACCCGCAACGGCAGGATCGGCTCGTCTGTACTCTGGATCTCGCCCGAAGGCAACGAGAATGACTTCGGTAAGTCGTCGAGGATCGCGTTCGTAGCGCGCCGAATCGCCTTAATGAGCGGAGTGCGGATTTCCACTGTATCGAACCGTCGGTCGGGATCCTGGACCCACTCCCGCCCTGGCACGCGGATGTAGTCCACACGCACCATTGGGAAGCACCGTCGCAAGGCCAACGCCGTGCCGAACAGCAGAATGCCTGCGACTGTCGGGCGGACTGCGCCGACTTCCTCGCGCACACATCCAAACGCACGTAGCAGGTCGTCATTCGACCAACTCAATTCCTCGGCATCAGGATTCACCTTCGCCCGCAACGTGCGGTACTCCTCGATCGCTGCCGGGTCGATGTCGGCCAGCGTGCCGTCGGTGACGATCGTCGTGTCATATGTCTCAGCTCGGTGTCCCTCGTAAAGCACGATCAGGTCATCTTCGGTGCAGGTATGATCGGCCGGGCCGATACGGCGGAATGCCCCTCTCGGCAGGCCCTTGCTCGCGATGAAAATTGGCTTGTCAGTCGGAGCTGCTTCAGGAACAAATGCGACGACAACCGACGCACTGCCGACCCTTTCGACGCGCATCTCCGGACGCACCGGCTTGTTCAACATCGAGGCGCATTGCGATGCCAAGTTGGCCTGCACTTGCTCAGGGTCTGCTAGGCCCACCGCCTCATACCCTACATCGAATAGCTGCTCTTGTTGCTTAAGCCGCTCGACGCCGAGCAGCAGATAGCCCCCGCTGAGTCCAGGCTCGTTGGCAAAGGCGCAAACCGTCTCCATGATCGACTTACCGACCTCCGAACCAGCCTTGGCTTCGATCGTGACCGATTCGTCTACGGTGTTAAGTTCTTCAATAAGCTCTGCCGCGCTTCTCATACGGCAGCCTCCGCAGGCTTGCGTTTGCGACCAGTGAACCTGTTGGAATCCGGCATCATCCCTCCATTGCGGCGCAGTATACCCATCCCTGAGCCTGATGAGACCGGTGGTGATAGCGTGTAGATCACCGCAGGCGATGGAGGTAACGATATGGCGGTTGCAGAGATTATCGTGCAGGGTCTGGTGGGTGGCGGTGGCGTGTTGGTTGGGGCTCTGCTGACGCACCGTTGGGAGTTGGCTCATCGAATTCGGCAGCGTCGGCGAGACGAGGCTAACGAACTGGCCAAGCGGTGGGAGGCGTGGTTTCTTGGCATGTCTCGCGGACACCAGCTTGTTGTGCGTTGCCTCCTGTTCCATCGCGAGGACAGACGTTCGCTTCCTGGTCGCGCGATTAGGAATGATCCCAGCTCCCACTACACGGTTGAGCGATGGGCTTTGCAGGAAGAACAACTACGGCTTCATCACGATCTGCTTTGGTCTGAGCGGCGAGCGGCGGACATGTGGATGCCGCACGGCGTGGACGTGGCATCGGCACGAAAGCGACTTGTCGATGCGTGCGTGACGGCCGTCGAGTACAAAGGGACATGGTCGGAATCTGGCAAGCACTCTGCTCTCGAAGAAGTGGAGCAGGCTTACGCCGAAGCCACAGAGGTGATGAACGAGGTCATGGACGAGCAAGATCGACGACTGTTGGCGATCGACCGGGTAGAGAGCCAATTGGCTGGCGTTGACCGCTAGGACAGCTGATTGCAATCCTGCCGCGTTCGCAAGTTATCACCCGTCGCGTTAACTAAGTTGTAGAGTCGAGGAGCATGCTGATTATCAGGGGGCTTTCCGACGATGCCAACTCAGTCGTTCGAGACCGTGGGCCAATGCCGGCGGTGTGGAACCAGAAGAGGCCGGCCGTCCAGCGGATGTTCGAGGCGCGGTTCCTCTGGTGCTTGGGCGTGAATGAGAGCGACGGGAGCCCGAAGCACCCGCTCTACCTGCCGAAGACCGCACAAGTCGAGGCATGGATGGAAACCCCTGGCTAAACAGGCACTTCTGTAATACCTGAGAGAGCGTTCTTGGCGTCCAACTAGATTACCAGAAACAATCAAACCGGTTGCGGAGTACAAAATACTGGTTTGATTGACATCTGCCTTTTGGTCACTTGGCGGCGCCAGGATGCCGGTCACCATCATCTCGAATAAACCGAGAGGTGCTGAGCTATGAAGTTAACAATTCTCTTATCAATGCTTGTGTCAGCGAACCTCGCGATGGCCCAAGTCAACCCGGTGGGCCCATTCAGCGGCGACCTCCAGGAAGATTTCGAAACCCTGCCCGGCGGTGCCTATCCATCCCGCCCAGTCTTTGATGACACCTCCGAGATGATCAGTGCTGGCGGCGCAATGATCACGGCTCAAAGCTGGGAATTTACTTGCACGATCGTCCCGTTTAAAGGCTTGTATCAAGCCGGTTCAGCAGTGGGCTCAATTCGTTACGAATTCACTCGAGACGTGAAGGCCTTCGGTGGCTACTTCGGCACCAATGCCGACATCGTCGGCCCGGATGGTACCGCATACTTCTATAGTGCTTCCGGTAGTTTGATCGGCGACGCGATTATCGAGATCAGTCCCGATTGCGGCTGGAGGTGGAATGGGTGGGAGAGCGACGAAGCCGTAGCCGCCATCGAAATTGAAGGCGCGATCCGCGGAGGCGCGTTCGTTCAGATGGATGCCATGGAACTCACGTTTTGCAGTGGTAGCAGGTGCCGCGCGGATATCGATGGTGATGGCTCTCTGAGCCTGTTCGACTTCTTGGCATTTCAGAATGCGTTCGATGCAGGTGATCTCGTAGCGGACTTCGACGGGGATGGCTCACTGACCATCTTTGACTTCCTAGAATTCCAGAACGACTTCAGTGAATGCTGTGGGTAAACCGCCAATTCCGATGCGGAGCCAATCAATGGGCGCAGCTTATGTCCTGTCATCAGTGCTGTATTGAGCCACCGACCTCGGCACCCTATTGAGTAGCCTCCAGTCCTTGTTCTGCCACTTACAGTCAGCTCGCCCGTTACGAGATACTGTTTCGGGCTATGACGAGTCCGGGAACGCACTCCTTCATGTTGCCAGGGTCCCTTTCCGAACTGACCTCTCCAAGGTCACCGAGTACAGTGCGAGATGTGTGGTAGGGTTGCAATCAAGCTCACCTGGCGTCAGATCCGAGCGTTCCACTTGGGACTCCGACTGCCGGACGACGAGCTGGAACCGAATTACAACCTCGCTCCCACCGCGCCAACTCCAGTTATTCACGCAGACGACGACGGGCCATTGGCGACAACGATGCGGTGGTGGTTGATCCCGCATTGGGCAAAAAAGATTTGCAACAAGTTCTCCATGTTCAATCCACGGAGCGAGACCGCGGCGACGTCGGATGCGTTCTCGACGCCGTTCAAGCTCCGGCGATGTGTGATTCCTGTGAGCGGCTTCTTCGAGTGGAAGAAGATCAACGACAAGACCAAGCACCCGTACTACATCTTCAGAGCCGACGGAGATCCGCTGTTCTTCGCTGGTCTGTGGAATCCAGGACGTGGCGACTTGCCCGATAGCTTCACGATCCTGACGACGAAACCCAACGCCGAAATGACCGAGCTCCACCATCGGATGCCATGCATCCTGGAGCCAGAGTCGATGTCGGATTGGATAGTCCATGGCCTCGAGGATCCAGCGTCGGTACAGCCGTTGTTGAAGCCGGCCGCCGACGGCATACTTGAGACCTACCGCGTCGCCTCCAGAGCCGGCACCAAGAACAACCAAGATCCAACCCTGATCGATCGGCTGGTCGAGCCCAGTTCCAACTGACAAGCAACCCCTCTCTTATGGCTTTGTGGCAAAGCCATAAAAACCGGAAACGGGAAACCGGAAACGAGATTTTGGCCGACCCTGGCATTTGTGCGCACGTCGCCTCGCGACCTGATAGCAGGGGGTGGGGGTTCAGTAGTACCTTAGATCGAGAACTTTTTTGGAAAAAATCTAGTTTTTCGATGCACCGGATGATGTCCGAGTTACGAACCCTCTTGATAGAGAAGGGGCTCGCTGACCCCGGCAGAGATCAGCGAGCCCGTCACAAGTCCCTTCCAGTATGCAGAAAGGACGAATCGATGTCATCAAAGAAGAAAGCGCTTCACCCTAACAATAGCCGAGATCGTAGAAAGAGATCTAGTCCTCAGCAACTCATACGCCACATTGTCGTGTTTGAGATCAACGGTGCCTTGCTGCTCTTCGGTCTCCTTTTCTTCGCTGGTCCATCTGTTCCTGTCAGGACTCACGAGGGCTTTACACCGAGCTATTCGCTTCCTTCAACAGGTGGGATGCAGTGTCCTACGGGACATGGACCCAATCCGACCTTTCCGCCGCTCCGGCCACAACCTGTTCGATAGCCACCAGCTTGCCAGCCGGGCTCAGTTCGATCTCCAGCAGCCACTCATCTCGGTCGTCCACCTGGTGCCGAGTCATTTGCACAGTCTCACCCAGGGGTACAGCGGCGCGTGCCCCCTTCTCACGTACCTCATAGTCCGCCTGATCGATGGCCTGGAGCACGAGTTGGATGACCTTGCGATCGATGCCCTCTCGCTCGAAGCGTGCGGTCGTGCGATCGAGCACGTCTTGTAAACGTCACCCATTACCGATGGTGAAGCGATCAACAAACCATGCGCTCATGTGAGATCCAGGATCAGAGACTTACACACTCCTCTGCTACCTGATTGTGAAGCGCCCGCGCGTGGTTCAGGCCAATCAGTTGTAGACGAGTATCAGGAACGACACGATGACGAGCAATACTGATCCCATGGCGATCTCGATGACATGGAAGTGTGTCGCCACACGCTTCGGCTGGTTGAGGTGTTGCTGAGGCTCGGTCGGCGGGTGCCACCGCTTGTGAGGATGCATCGCTAGATTGAGGGGGCGCTTTTCCATTGCTAACTCGCAGTTGTGCGATCTTCATCGACAGCCGAAACTAGCGAAGTGATTCCTGTCACGTTATTGGGAGATACGTGTTTCTTCATGATGCTCGAGTTGTTCCAGCAGCATGTGCAATCGACGTTCAGCTTCGGGATAACCCGGCATGAGTCCTCGTGCCCATGCGAAGGTGATTGCGGCTTCATCCAGCCGTTCTTGTTGCTCAAGGACTATTCCAAGTTGCAGGTATGCTGGTCCATGGGTGGGATCGGCTTCGATGGCTTGACGGAGCAGAGCTTCCGCCTGCTCCAAATCAAGCTCGGGCGTGTCGATCAATCGGGAAGCTTGATTGGTGAGCGCGTTGGCGTTCACCCAATCGCCGCTCCGTGGTTTCAAGCCGTACAACCCCACGGGTGGTAACGAAGCGCAAGCCCCCAGCACCGATAGTGCAACTGTGGTCGTCAGGATGGCGAGAAGCTTGGAGTCACCCACCTGCGAGCAGCACATCCCATTCGGCCTGGATGGGTGCCATGCGGCTGGCCATGTAGGTCTTGGCAGCTGCCACGGCGGGATCGGTCTCGGCATCTCCTATCAGCCTCGTGCTCGCATCGGCGGGCTCTCGGCCGCGCTTGGTGCTGACGTAAGCGTCGGCGATCGCCTCGCGCAGCGCTACGGCGTCGGCCTGGCTGCGACTTACCACACGGTATATGGCATCGAGCCCGAGATCTGGTTCGTGCAACTCGTCGAGCTTGGCCGAACACCCGGCATCGAGCCTGGCGAGGGCTTCGGCCCGGATGTCGGCGATCAATCCGTCGCGCAAAGCGGTCTGCGTGGCGAGCTGGGTGCGCAAGGTCGCGAGTTCGGTAACGTCGGCCGCTTCGGCCTGCCCGCTGCGCACGAGGCGTTCGAGCCGCTGGATGCCCTTGGTGGCTGTTTCAATAGACGAGCGTGCCGTGTCCATCGAGGCCGAGACCGCGCTGGCTTCAGCGGCGGCGGCGGTCCAGGCGGCGCTCGCCTGTGCAACGGTGGCGCCGGACGCGCACATGTGCTTGGGGCTTAACCCCGCTTCGAGCAGGTCCTGCGCGAGTCGGTTACCGGTGAGCGCGCTCGATTCCACCGCGGCAGACGAAACGAGCGTCGCAGCCGCAGCGGTCGTCGGAGTGTGCGAGTTAACTAACACAAATGCGGTCGCTCCGGCGGCGAGCAGCGTGACGGCGGCAGTCCAGCACAGGGTGTTCTTCGTGCACATCACAGGTTCCTTTGTTCGAGGTTCCTCGTTGGTACATCCCGATCGAAGCACTGTCTTTATACCCCAAAGAACGAGCGTTAAGAAGGGAATTTTGAGAATTTTGGGCATTTTGGGAAAGGGTCGGGTTGAACGACGTTTCGTTTTTTGGACAATGCGCAATGACATCGTGAAGTGACTCCGACCAACAGGTTCCGAATGAATGGAGCGAACCATGCCGTCGACACGCGCCACGGCCCAATGTAATGTTCGTAGTTCTTCCCACAAACGCGCGTCTCGCACGCTCTGGGGCTTGTGCTCAGCCATGGCGGCTGGTCTTTGTTTGTCGAATGCGCTTGCGGCGCCCTTAAGCACGGACATTCTCCTGAATGACACGCCGAGCATCACCACCTATTTAGGGGGTGCAGGTGTCACCGTGCAGGACATCAGCCCGACCCACCACAATCGGGGTGTGTTCATCGACGGCACGATGATCTCCAAGCCGACGTTCCCGTGGCACATCGCGGGCAATCCGTGGGCCCAGGACTATTACAACGAGAAGGCGTGGTGGGGCGACAGCGTTCGCCTGGCGACGGGCACCTATCAGGTTACGGCGGTTGATTTAGAGCTGCCGGCCCCGGGTTTTACATGGCCGATAGCGCGGAGTTACAACGCGCGGCAATACGACTTTGATTCAATGGTGGACGATTATGTCACCAGCGCGGGCTACCAAGGCAACAACTGGTTCCAGATGTCCCAGCCGCAACTGGTGTTCCTTGACAATGACTCGTCGGCGTCGACGCGCGAGGCCGAGGATCGGCTGTTCCTGATCTACGGCGCGGACCGGTACATCGAGTTCCTGCGGATCGACGACGACGAGGACGAGTTCCGGGCCATCAACGGTGCGGCGGGCGTTATCCAGCACGATGTGACCGCCTCGGCCCCCGACCTATACACGTACTACGACCCGTTTGGCATCGAGACAGTCTTCTTCGGCTTCGATGATTCTGATGGCATCGGGACGCTCCCCGTCGCCAAAGAAGGACTGCTCTGGAAGATCAGCGATCCGGATGGCAACGTGGCGTACGTCGGGGACGAGACTTCGGCGACCACTGCACTGAGCAGCGGCTACGACAGCAACGGCCGGATCACAACGGCGTACGACACTGCCGAGCGACGGTACACCTACACGTACACCTCCGGCCTGTTGTCGCAAGTGAAGGCCGAAACGAAGACCAACCCAACCTGGGCGAGCCCCGGTACCGTCGAGGAGGTTGGCCTGGTGCAGTACGCCCACTACACCGCGACAAGCGGTGGCAACAGCAATAAGGATCTCAAACGCGTGACGGTAACGCGTCCGATCGCCGATGGGACCCTCGACGACGTTCGAGTGACCTACTACCGATACTCCGACAGCGCGAGCCTAATCAAGTACATGCTCGAGCCCGAGGGCACGCGCAATTACGATTGGTCTGAGATCGGAACGGGTGAACCCGAGTTTGACGAGGGCTACGAATCAGCCAGTGATGCAGCAATCGAGAGCTATGCGGCAGCCGGTTTCACGTATGACAGCGAGAATCGGCTCGCGACGGCGTTCTTCAACGGCGAGTGCGGATGTAGCGGAGGGATTAACGGAAAGCACACGTTCACGTACGATGACAGTGGGTATTACACGAGCACAAGCCCGGTCCATACCACTGCCGGCTACGACAACTTCTGGGCAACCAGGACCACCGTGGAATTGCCCATCGAACCCAACGGCGATGACGTGGCGTACTTTGCCTACTACTACGACGAGACGGGCCAACCGCTCGGCCGGGCGATCATCAAGGGCGATGTTGATGGAGCGTCGACCTCGTTGCCCTTGAATTACTATGTTGCCGGCAGCAGCCGCAACACATGGATCGGGTGGGCCGAGCGAAACGGCGACGGCCAGATCGAGAAGCTCCACGCGCACACCAACAATGAAGAGTACACGCACTCGACCACCACCGAGGAACCACTGACGCTGTATGATAGTGCGGAAAGCGACGCCGGCCTGGTCCTGCACTTCGAGCGCATCGCGTCGGGTGGCACGAAGGGTTTCGTGTTCACGTGCCGCCACAGCAAGGGCACGATCGCCGTGGGGTCTGCCTACCTAGATGACGCGCTGGAATACTCGACCCGGACCCGGTCGATCGGGTCCGCTACGCTGACCCGTCCGCTCATCACGGCCGACTGGCAGTATCAGGAGGATGAAAAGACAACAGCGCCTGGAGGGGCAGCGCCATCGGGTGCGAGCAAGCTTGACATCTCTACCGCGTTCTTCAGTGACACGTCGACCAATCGAGCCTACCTGGCGGCCAAGACCGAGACGGTCACCTGGCCGGCCGTGCCCGTCCTTGAGAATGGCTCGAACGCGACCGACGATGAGATCTGGTACTTCCGCAAGGACGGAACGACCGCTTTCCACGAAGCTACCGATGGCGTGTTCACTCACTGGAGCCAGGACGACTTCGGCCTGACGGATCTGGTGGTCAGGGACGCGAAGACTAACAGCAGCGATTTCGATGCTTCGGATGATGCGTTGTTTACCGATTGGGGTATTACAACGTCGGGGATTGGGCTTCACGAAGATGTGTCGTATGAGTACGACGATCAGGGCCGGCTGACGCTCACGACGCGACATCCGAGCACTGGCAGCCCGGGCGATGCACCACATCGCCTGATACCCACGCATCACCATATCCTGAAGGACCGGCGGCCCGTCGTGCTGGACATCCCGGTAGAGGACTCAACCCCCAAGTACTTCGGCCCGGTAGCGTACACAGTGTATAACCATGCCGGACGAGTCGAGGTCGATGCGACCATCGCGATCGATGTGACAGGGACGACGACCGCGCCGATCAACTGGATCAACGAGGGTGTCGCGGATGCGATCACCGCCGTCGATACGGGAACGGTAGCCCACCTGACGTCCAATCTGTACGACAACGCGGGTGTGCGTCTGGACGAGGCTCGGACGTTCCACGAGATCCCTACATCGTTGGTATCGCCAGCGACCACACAGTACGACCCCACGACGTACGAGTACGACGACCGGGGGCGGCTCCAAGTCGAGACGACGCCGAAGGGAACCGTCTTCGAGTACGTTCATGACATCCGAGGCAGCTTCGTCACCGACCAGTATGTCGGCGACGGGGGGCCGAACAGCTTCCCGACCGGCGTCAAGCAGCGGGCGACCAAGCCAAGCCCTCGCTTGAAGGGGCCGGAGCGTTCGGTGCGGCGGCAGGACATGATGTCGGGCAAGAACCCGGTCAACCAGGGTGACAGCTATGGCGCGGCACCCGTCGATGGAGACTCGGGCACGGAGGAATCCGATGGCGACCCAACGGAGACGCAGTGCGTTTGGATCTACTGGGCGTTGACCGGTGGTGCTGTAGCGCTCGATCAAGATTACCTTGGTCGCATTGTCTATCGTGCCAATCCACAAGCACCGCACCTGCTCATCAAGTACGACAATCTGAATCGGCCGATAGCAATCGGCTTGTATAGTGGAACAGCTGGATTGGACCCCGGCGACGATCCGACGACGACGACGGGCTTCAGGGTGGGGCTGATCGAATATGAGTATGACGCACGCGGCTTCAACTGGCGAACTGTGCGACACGAGATCGACTACTCCGCCGGTACCAAGCACGATAGCCTCGAAACGCTCACGTGGGTTGACGAGCGCGGCCGTGTGCTAAAGACCGACGGCACGTCGCTCGTCAAGCACGCCTATGACCGATTGGGTCGTGAAATGCGCCGGTTCGTCTTGGCCAAGGATGATGATGCGGACTACGCCGATGTAGAGGACGCTGACCTCTTGGGCGACCACGTCCTCGAACAGCACCTGTGGGGATATGAATCCCATTCCGGGAATCTCCTCCTCGCCGCCGTTGTGCGCCGTCACCATGGGGATACCTCGACAACAGGCCTGCTGGACTCGAACGCGGATGCCGACGACCTCGAAATCACCGCATCAAACATCGATGGGCGCGCCGACATCACGGGGTTCTGGTACGATGATCAGGATCGCCTGATCGATCAGGTGCGATTTGGCACCTATGGCCTCAATGAGTCCGGAGGGCCTACTTCGTTCGATCGCGGGGGGACCGCGAACGCTCCGAGCCGCTCGGACACGGCACTGCGAACAACGTACACCTACAACGCCGATGGCGAGACCGCAACTGCGACCGATCCGCGCGATGTGAAGGCTACCTACGAGTACGATCCGATGGGGCGCTTGGTGCTGCAGGTCGCCAACGATACGGTTGCCTCACCGGGTGCAGGGAACGATGTTTATACTCGGGTCACGTATGGCAAGGCATCGGATACGACTTGGGAGGATACTGTCTGGAGCGACGTTGATGGCGATGGGACCATGGACGTGGCCGATGACCAGGTGACAACCTATCAGTATGGTGCGACCGCTACAGGGGACGGAGGAGCTTCAACGACCGTTGGAGATCTCCTTAATCAGGTTGCGTACCCAGATACATCCGGTTCCAGTGATGTCGTGGCCTACGAGTACCATATCAACGGCGCTGTGACGAAAGTGACCGATCAAGCTGGTGTTAATCTCGAAGTTCTGCTTGATAACGCGGGTCGGCAGCGAGAGATCAGATATGTCGAGGATGTCCTAGGCGATACTTACGATGAATTTGTCGACAAGATCATCTACGACTACGACGGCTTGGGGCGCCTCGAATCAGTGAAGCAAGCCGGTGGTGTGACGACACGAGATCAGGTGGAGATCGAGTACGACCGGTGGGGGAACGTCACAAAGATCCGCCAGGACCATAACTCTGCCGTCGGCGGATCGCAGTTGTATGACGTGTCGTTCGCCTACGAAACGGCCACGGTCGGGGCCAATGTGCTGCGCCGGACGAGCATGACGCTGCCCAACTCAAACGTGATCGGGTATAGGTACAATAGCGCGAGCGGATCGCTCGATGATGCTGCCAGCCGGGTCTCAACAATCCACCGGGGCGGAAATACTGACTACGTCGAGTACGGCTACCTCGGGCTCGATCACGTGGTGGGCATCGAGTATCCCACGGCCGACATCTTCCGCCGCCACTACGGCACGACCTCGGGCACGTACCCCAGGCTGGATCGCTTCGACCGGGTGGTCGAGGACCGGTGGACCAAGGACCTGACCACGGACGTGGACTTCTACGACCAGGACTGGAGCTACGACCGCAACCACAACCCGACCGTGGCCGACGACCACGTGCACTCCACGCTCTTCGACATGGAATGGACGATCGATGACTTGAATCGTGTGATCCAGGCCGAGCGTGGCCAGTGGGGCGGGAGCTCGATCTCAACCCTCGCCGAGGACGAGCTGTGGACGCTGACCACCGTAGGCGGCTGGGACCTGCACAAACTTGACATCGACGGCGATGGCAGCTTCACGGGCACCGGCGACCTGCAGGTGAGTGGCACGCTGAATCTGGCGAACGAGCTGACGGCTCGCGACGAGGACGACACGCCGGGTACGACCGGCGACAACTACACGCTGACGTACACCGATCGCGGCGACCTGAAGGACGATGGCAAGGCGTACAAGTACACCTACGACGCGTTCGGCAGGCTCCGCAAGATCCACAACCAATCCAATGCTCTCGTCGCCGAGTACCGCTACAACGGTCTTGGCCAACTCATCGCGATCCACTACGACAACGCCAACCCGGTAGGCGTCGATGGCAGCGACGCATGGCTGCACCTGGTCTACGACGACCAGTGGCGTGTGGTCGCCGAGCATTGGGATAGCGAGACCAAGCCCGATGCGATCTACGTGCACCATGCGGGCGGCGTGGCAGGCAGCGGCTCGTACATCGACGAGTTGGCGTTCCGTGAGCGCGATGTGGACAACGACGCGAGCAAGGTGCTCGAAGAGCGTCGGTTCTACGCGCAGAACTGGCGCAAGGACGTGGTGGCCATGCTGGACAGCTCGGGCGGGCTCGTCGAGCAGGTTCGCTACTCGAGCTACGGCGTGTCCTACGGCTTGCCTGCGGGTGACACCGACTCGGATGGCGACTATGACGCGACGGACCTCGCGGCAATTACAGGATCGTACGACGTACGGAAGGACGCGAACCTGGACGGGTCGATCGACATCTTCGACGTCTTACACGCGGCGAGCGTGGGCGGCGGTGGGTACGTGACGACGGGCCGCGACGTGCTGGGCAACAGCCACAACGAGAACCGGTTCGGCTATGGGGCGTATCTTCGTGATCCGGCCGTGTCGCAGTTGCACGTGCGACATCGTGTGTTCAGGAGTGACATCGGGAGGTGGCTGACCAGGGATCCGGCAGGGTATGTCGATGGATTGAATCTGTATGAATATGTGATGGCCCGCTCGGTGAAGTACTTGGATCCATCTGGGCTGGACATGGGTCCTGGTGGAATCTGGATTTATCCCGAAGTAAAACCGGATTTGCGCGGCGCTACTCCCGGGAATGGAGTTAGTCGGAAGATCGTACAAGCTACACTCGATGCCATTGGCTGTGTAGAGCCAACTCCGTTCTGTGATCTGACAAACGCTGGAATACATATCGCCCATGGCGAGTATGCTGCGGCGGGTTTTTCATGCTGTGGTGTCGTGCCGTATGCTGGTGATACATTTAAGGTTGCGGGGAAATACGGTTATAAAGCTTGGAAGTTCTTTAGGCAGAGACTTAGGGCGCCACAACCAACTTCCCCCAATAGGATTATTAGTCCAGCTCCACCACCTACTGGCACCGCGAATCGGCCGTGGCGCCAGCAATATAATCCTGAAGCCGATGGCAGCCACTGTACGTTGTTGCGGCAGGGTGGCGATGGGCCGGTCAAAAAGTACCAGGAATGGGATCTAAAACCAGATCGGCATCCACTGGACCCGCACCCCTTTGCCCCAGGCAGAAGGTACGATCAAAATGGTCCTCCACATCGAGGCGTCCCAACTCCACATGTTAAAGATCCGGATGGTACAATCAGGCCGCCTGAACCTTGGGAAATACCGGCAGGATGGTGAACATGCAAGTGTGGAGTGAACTACTTGAGTGGTGGCAGAAGCAATGCGATGGTGAGTGGGAACGAGAGTTCGGTCTCACTGTCCAATCTATGGCTGACCCGGGTTGGATTGTGAAAGTTGATCTCGCATACACTAATTACAACTTGACAAAATTCAAACCTGTATCTACAAAATCGAGTGACGCCGATTGGATGGAATGCAAGATTGAACAGGCTGGAGTTTGGTCTCCAGATGCTGAATTTTGTCATTTTGTAGGAATGGGCGGATCCAATAATCTTGAGAATATTATCCGTTATTTTCTTGATCACGCTTGAGGAAGCCTGCAGACTCAGTATTGCACCTTGAATGTCGGCGAATCCTCTGGCCTTGACCTTCCTCGGTCGTGGAGACTGGTCGCGGCGATCGAGGCGCGCCTTAGCCACATCTGGACGTAGGCGATGTCGGCTTGGCGGCCATGGCAGCAATCTGCTACTTGGCTATGAAGGGCGAGCTGAGGGTCGATTCTGATGGCGACGTATCGCAGACCATCTTCGACTTCCTGTTATTGCCAGAACGAGTACGACTCAGGCTACGAGTAGCACGTAGAGCCACGGCGCTATTGATGTCCATAGATGGCCAGGAAGAGAAACTTGGCCATCTCTTGGGAGTAGCCATACACACTTATTAGCGATGCTGAACCGTCCGCCCAACGGTGCGGGCCCACTCCGCGTCGGTCATGCCCCTGGCCCAAGCAGGTCGCGTCGGCAGATCGGCTCCTCGAACAGACTGGCGTGAGGCCTGGGCTGCTGCGACCGCCCGAGCCTCCTCAGCCCGGCGGACGGCCTCCAAAGTTGCTGGATCGGGTGCCGGGCTCTCGACCACGTCGACGCTCGCCAGCCGTTGCAATTCAGCCACGAACTGGGCATGCACACGGCGCATGGCGTCGTTCGCTTCGCCGCGCTCGGTGAATTCGAACTCCAGGTCCGTCACTTCGCCGATGGCACCGGCGAGGAACTGGCCAACCGAACCCTCGGCGTCGCGCCCCATGAACGGCGTGATCCCCAGAAGTGCGTCGCTGGCGACCTCCTGTCGCAGAGGATCGGGCAGCTTGCGGATTGCCGTCATCGCTGTCGCGAGCGCGACCCCGTTCGCACGAGCCTGCTCAACGTCGAAACCGCCACTAGACGCGGCTTCCATCGTGGCGATCAGGTTCTCCAGGCTCACTTCGGCGCCCGCGCCGAACGCTTCGCGTTGCATCGCGATGATCGCGGCTCTGCGGGCCGCGGGGTCGTTCAACGCTTCGAACTCCGCGCCGGCGAGCGGATCGGGGGAGTTGGATACACCAAGCTGGGCATCCAGGTCGGCCTGGGCACGCCGGGCCGCGACCTCTTCCTGTGTGACTTGTGCGGTGAGCAGACGCTCACGGAGCGCCTCCTCGGCCGACGGCTGACCGACCTGGTCGAACGCGCGACGCTGGGCGATGATCGCGGCGACCTTCCGTTCTTCCTCGGCAGCTTGCACCCGTGCCAATCTCGCGTCCGTCGCAGCTTCCTCGGCGTCCCGATCGGCGAAAGTGCGGGCGAGCGCCGCCTGTGCGTCTGCCCGCTCGGTGTTGCGTCGCTCCGCGCCAGCGTTGGCCTCGGCGGCACGGGTCTCGGCTTGCTCGGGTGTGAACCCGAACCGCTCGAAGGCATCGATCCGCCGAGTCGCGCTGTCGATCGCTCCGCTCTGTTCACGGGCCAGCGTCCCCGACGCCACTCGGCTCAGGTTGCTCGGCAGCAGCTCGTTGGCGGGCACGTTCCCACCGGGTTGTTGTCGCGCCCGCGCGGCCGCCACGGCCTCGGCCTCGACCGCCGCACGCACCTGGGCCAACCGCTCTGGGCTCGGACCCGCCGTGGCCCTCGAGAGATCGCCCCGGGCCTGCTCGAGCCCTTGCCGCTGGAGGTCGGCCCGCTTGGCCATGACCTCTTCGGGGGTCGTTGTGTTCTGGACCGGACGGAGGGCCCTGGTGGTCCTGCGCAACTGGTCCTTGAGATCGCCTCGGCGCAGCAGATCGGGGGCGTCATCGAAGACGGTGCCATCGCGTCGTGCCTGCTGGCGCTGGCCCATGATCCGTCGATCGAGGCTCCGCAGCATTGTCTCGAGCCGCTGTTGCTCACGCTGGGCCCGATCGATGTCGAATGGGGCCGACTCGTCCTGCGCCGGACCAGAGAGCGGCTGGCGTTGCAGCAGATCCCCCTCCGTGCGACGGAGCGGCAAACGGTCGAATTCGCCATCCCGCATCGGGCCAGGGCGTTTGGCACGCTGCGTCGAGTTGCTGGACCCATTGGTGCCACGGCGAAGGGGATCGGGGCCGAACGTGCGGCGCAACAGGTCGGGTGCATCCATCGTGGTCATGGTTGGTCCTCGTTCTTGCTCGGCTGTTCTTGGGTGCTCTCTTCGGAAGCGCCAGTGGTGCCAGTGGCCACGGCACGGTCTCCTCCGGCCCCATCCAGCGCCACGGCCTCCGCCAGCCGCACGCCGACACCCATCGACTCCACCAATGTGATGATGGTGCGTTCGACTGCCTCGACTTGGTCTGAACGCGTGCCCAAGGCGATCAGGTCTTCCCGCTCGGCGAGCTCGCGCAGCCCGCTCAGACTGGACCCCAGATCGACCAGGGCCGCCAGCGCGACCTCCAACGAATCTGGCAGCACGTGCGCTGCGTTGTCAGGGTCTAGATCGGCCGAATCTGAGACTGGCGTGGTTGCTGTCGTCATCGCTGTGCTCCAGGTCTGACCGGGCCGGCAGGCAACGCTCGGCCGGGGATATGTTAGCAAAAACTTACACGGCCGGATGAGCGGATTGCCAGGTCACTTGGACCGGGATTCCTGTCGAGAGAACCCGCCTACCGGCAGGAGCCGGCACTGAGCGGCACCGACCGGAATAGAGCGGCAATTGAGTCACAAGGAAGGGACTGGGCAGGGGGGGAGAAATTTGGGTGGGGTTAACTAGTGCGCTCATCTTGACAACTCCCGTTCCTCGTTGTCCAGGCACTTCCACACTGCCACGACTCTCTCCCACTTCGGATCGGGAGCGTCCAGGTGACGCAATTCTCGAACTGTGGCAACGATCGTGCCGGCAAGTTCGTCGACTACCAAGTCGTCACCCAGTGGGTCAGCTAGCAACGCCACCACAGCATCCAGCCGGCCCCTCAGTTTCTCGATGCGTGCGCGCCTTGCCTCACCGTCTAGTGGCGTCGGGATGGGCACGGAGGACCGCACGAGGACAGTACGGCCCCCCAGCGTGCGCAATGGCAACTCGGTGGGACTCCAGGTTGGGCCAGCAGGGGGTTGTCCGATGGTTGTTGGTAGCATGGTTCTCTCCGGTGCAATGACGAGTGGGTTGCGCTACTCCGCTGTGTCGGGCCCATAGCTCAGTTGCACGCTGCTGCGTTGGCAGCCAAGACCGATAGCAAGGTCGAGGATGGCTTGCTCGACGGCCGCTCGATGCACTGCGGCGCGATCTGTGCTCAGGACATCGTTCATGCGTTCTTCGTGCCAACGCAACGCGCACAGCACTGATCCCAACTCGCAAAGGGCCTCCATGCCGCTCTCAAACGCGATTTTCGGATCTGCCCAGGCCGAGTGTTCTCGATTAGCTGAATCGTCAGCCGTGGGCTCTGCGGTCTTGTGGGTGTTGCTCTCTGTCGCGATCATGATAAAACTCCATCGCGGGATTGGATGATCGACCCCGGCGCCCGCGAACGCCCCAGGGTTTCTGGGCTCAGTCGTCGGTTGTTGGGACGACGTATTCGTCAGGGCGGTTAGTATCGGGTTCGGACGCCGCGAGCTTCTGGGCGATGGCCTCGATGGAGACCCGATCGGCTGGTGACAATGACTCCCACGCTTCGGCGATGATGGTTAACGCAGACCAGCAATCGGAGCTCGGTGTGCGCGAAAGTGTGCGCACTTCACCAACTCGTGTGGTATTTCTCGGGTTTACCAGAGCGCTTTCGAGTCCCCGCCCGCCCATTCCCGCTACCGGCACTGACCGGCAAACACCGGCAACGAGCGGCATAACGCCTCTTCCCTTCAGCACTTTCTCTCGACGGCTTCCGCCTGGACGATGCGTATCGATCTATCTCGAGTCTCCGGCTGCGATGACGCATCAGATTCGTAGCCGTCGCGTAGTTGGGGCCGATCAGGCTCTGATTGACTTGTCGATCGCCCGCAGTCGCGACTTCGGCAGTGCAACACTCCGGACAACCATGACTAGTCAGTCCCGTTGATCTGGAGCACGTACACCGAGTCCATATCGCCGACGGGGCTCATGCTCAGCACAACGAAGTGTCCGGCGGACGTGTGGATCGTCGTCTTAAATTCAATAACTTGCTTGCCAATCGGCCCCGGCTGTTCGCCCTGGCGGGGGACGGCATCTCCGATGGCGCCGACATCGATATCGAGCCGTAGCGCACCATCGGCGGTCGTGAGAACACGGCCGGACACCTCATGGGTCCACCGAGTCGTGAGCGAGCTAGAGAAAGTCGTACTGAAATCATCATCGGCCGATACGCGAATCATGGCCTGGGCACCGAGCTTGAGGTCCTCTACGCCGTAGCGTGTGAGTTCCTCAACAACCTGATCTACATCCGCAGGAACGCTACGCGAGGTGCCCGTGTTCCCGCCTACGAGCCAGAGCAATCGCACGCTCAGTTCACCAGGTGTCGATGTGTCGATAGTCGTGTCTACCGGCTGATCGAGCATCGTTACAAGCGCCCCAAGGGCGTTCAGATATGCAAGTTCTCCGCTGGCGATAACCTGGTTCTGACGCTGATCGAGCGCGAGCTGGAGGCTCGACTTCTCATAGTCGGTCGTCCGAAGGAGGTTCGAGAGCGTTCGCAGGAACTCTTGGTCTACTTGTGTGTGCTGGACGCCATAGGACCGGACTTGCTTGCCGGTCTCTTCCGGCAGGTTCATTCGCTCCTCGTCAACGCGCACGTCGATCGAGGCGAGCAGCTGCTTGGCGGTATCCAGCTCTTGGCGAGTGCCCACCACGATGAGCGAGTTTGTGCGATCATCCGGCGTGATCCGAACAGTCCGCAAGACGTTCCTCAAGGTCAAGCCAATGTACTCGGCAGGAGCATGCAGGACTGGAACTACTTCAAGCTCGAGCTGCACACCCTCGTACGTTGTTTCCTCGGGGACGTCCTGGCCGGAAGCTGCGCCGGAAGCCAACACGATCGCAACAGCGCAAAGCCCGGCCTTAATCGATTGACGCATGACTACTCCTTGCATGGGGTTATGTTTCAGATGAGCTCGTATCGGTGGCATCTGGTGCCACAGGAGTCGGTTCGGCTGATGGATCGACGTAGCGATGGAGCACACGCACGATCGTGACATTCGGGTTTGATGAATCGACCCTCTCGGTGAGATACCCACTATCGAGCTCGACCTGTGCGGGACGAATGTTGGCGAGTGGAATATCAACTCCGGCTGGGCGAGGCGCGAGAGGAGCTGAGGTGGCTGGTATCTGTATAAACACACCCGCGGCCACCATTAGCAGGACGAGCGCTCCCGCGGCTCCTTGACGCAACTGGCGACGTGCACGGATACGCATCTCGATACGATCCATGAGCGCATCGTGCGCAAGAGGCTGGCTGGCTGCTCTGTTCAGCAACAGATCAACAGTGTGATCGTCGATCATCGGGCAGTCTCCGCACTCGGCAACTCTGGTTCGTGCTGACTAAGCTGTTCAGCAACGCGCTTGCGAGCAAGCGACAAGCTCGCCTTGACGGCACCTGCTGAAATGTCCAGCACCTGTGCGACCTGCTCGTGGCTAAGTCCTTCCAGAGCACTTAGAACTAGAACGTCGCGCTGGCGATCTGGCAGCTTGTCTATGGCGTGTAGTACGGCACATATCTGCTCATCACGGTCCGGGCTGGGAGCGGACCTGGCCTGTGCCACGACGCTCCGCGCAACCCGCCTAGTCGACTTGCGTTGAACTCTGGCCCGCCGCCGATCGTCCGTCCAGGTGTTCCGGGCGATCGTGAACAGCCAAGGCCGAGCCCCTTGCTCATCCCGAAGCCGCTTGCGATGGTTCCATGCCTTCAGCATCGTGTCCTGTGCCAAGTCTTCCGCGAGGTGCGAGTCCCGGGTGAGGTGAAGGCAGAATCGGTACAGGGGCGGCAACTGCCGCTCGAGGACCAGCCTGAGCTCGCTCGATCGCACCGGATCTCCACTTCGAACCAAGGAGGCCTCTGTCGTACAGGACAACGCACAAGGTACTGAAACGTCAAAGGCAATTGCGAAGAATCTGCCAGATTGGTCTAACTGCCCCCGGGCGTTGCCCTACACCCTAAGCCCAGGCGTGTGCGGGCGATTGGCTCTGAAGTACACATGGCGACAGATCCACGAGCACTTTTGGAGGCGTTCAATATTGCACTGGCCGGAGCCGCCCTCGAGATAGCTGGCTCCCCGGCCCTCTACCGCGTGACCCCGACAACCGATGTGCCTGTGATAAGAAGGATGAAGGACAGCCCAGGCATCCTCGAAACCGCACCCCATGAGATTCGATCCGAGTCCTTCACAAACACGGATTGTGGCCCAGTCCCGGAAATTACACACTGGGTAATTTGAGAATTTGGGTGATGTTCATAGGAGAGTCAGTCATGCACTGGAAGGGCGGCCTACAGCGAGTCTGCGCAACACACTAACGGGTTGGGAGCTGGCAGGTAACAGAACTTGGCGATGGTGCCATCGTAACAAGGTACTCGAATCCCTGTTATGCTGTATTGGGATAAGGTAATCTCACATTGGGTCTGCGTGCTTACCAATTGGCAATCGTGCGAGTTCTTTGGGTTAGGAAGAGGGGGACGCCATGGGACGGCAAATCACTGAGCGCGTGTTCTCGACTATTGTGCTGCACGTTCGGGTAGCTGGGCTTCTGGCATTTGGAGCAACTGCATCTTTGTGTGGAGCCCATCAGGGCGTTCCTTGCGAGCCGTCTTGGGAGGTAGGATCACATATACCGCACGGTGTTGAGCGCACCGTTGCAGCAATGGCCACTTTTGATGACGGGCGAGGTGAGGCGCTGTACGTCGCCGGAGACCTATTCGAGGTCGGCGGGACGCGCGTCCAACTTGTCGGCAGATGGGACGGCGAGCATTGGGAGCCATTGTTGGATGGCAGCGGGCTTGGCCTATCCGGTGGCAGCGTCGGAGTGCTTCAGGTATACGACGATGGGCGCGGGCTAGCCCTCTACGCTGCTGGCACATTTACACGCGCTGGTGGCGAGTTTGTGCAGGGAATCGCGCGCTGGGATGGTTCTGCCTGGGAGAGCCTTGAAGGGCCCTTGGGCATCGGCATCGAAGGCACGATCCAGTCTATGGCCGTGTACGACGCTGGTGACGGTGCGAAGCTCTATGTTGGCGGGCTCTTCGATCGGGCCGGCGGCATCTCGGTTGCGAACATCGTAAGTTGGGACGGCCAGCAGTTTGCACGATTGGGAAGCGGTTTTGGTGCTGGTGTCGACAACCGCGTACTGGCCATGGAAGTGTACGAAGAGCCAGATGGTGCGCGTCTATTCGTCGGCGGCTTCTTTGACAGCGCCATGGGCATACCCGCCGAGGGCATCGCGCGCTGGGATGGAGAGAATTGGTCAACAGTGGGCAGTATCGTCGGAGATTATCGCGTGTCCGCGCTCGAAGTGTACGACGACGGTGTTGGAGCTCAGTTGTATGCTGCTGGAGGCGATCTCGACACAGGAGCGGCGCAGATTGACGGTCTGGCACGTTGGGATGGCACGCAATGGACCGCGGTAGGCGACCTTGAGTTTGAGGGGGGCGTACCAGACGTCTTGCACGCCCAGCAGAGCGGCGATCAGAGATCGTTGTTTGTTGGCGGAGGCTTCGACAGCATCGGCTTTCTACCGAGCCGTGGTGTTGTGGAGTGGACCGGGCAAGAGTGGCGATCGATGGATCGTGGCGTCATGGGCGCGGTCGGGACACTACAAGGCTGGGACGACGGTACTGGCTGGAAGCTCTACCTCACCGGTGGATTCACATTGACCGTGACCGGCTTTTATGCGCAAAATTTCGCAACATGGGATGGTCGGGAGTGGGGCGTACTCGGCGAAGGTCTGTTGGACAGCGGGGTCGGCGATGCGATTGTGTTCGACAGCGGCTACGGACCGCAGTTGCATGTTGCAGGTGGCTTCACAAGCATCGGTTCCACTCGTGCGGATCGGATCGCACGATGGGACGGCGAGTCTTGGCAACCGCTTGGGCGGGGTGTGGGCGGTGGCGGCACCGGTAACTCGATTAATGCCGTTGCGGCGTTCGACGATGGGCGCGGTCTGGCACTGTATGTAGCAGGACGATTCCAACGTGCTGGGCGAACCCCGGTGAATAACATCGCGAGGTGGGATGGTCTGGGTTGGGAGCCTGTCGGGACCGGCCTAGGCGGTGATGTTCACGCCCTTGTTGTCCACGATGATGGATCTGGTCCATCGCTCTTTGCAGCTGGTAATTTTGGAACGGCAGGTGGCCAGCCTGCAACCCGCATCGCTCGGTGGGATGGCACGAACTGGCACGCTGTTGGCGAAGGTGTCAACGCTTCCGTAGATGCGATGGCTGTTTATGACGATGGTTTTGGTCTCGCACTCTTTGCCGGCGGCGCATTCATGTCCGCGGGCGGTCAGCCCGCATGGCGCATCGCAAAGTGGGATGGATCATCTTGGTCGGCTATTGGCACTATGGATGAGCCCGGCGCGGATGATATTGTCGAGACGCTAGAAGTATTCGACCTTGGTGACGGACCCGAGTTGATTGCCGGCGGTCGATTCCGCAACGTAGCGGGTGAGAGCACTGAGCATATCGCGCGATGGAACGGCGATCGTTGGACTGATGTCCAGGGTGGAGTGAGCCATACGGTGCGGTCGCTTGCCGTGTTTGACGACGGGGGTGGCCCCGCGCTCTTCGTCGGGGGCGATTTTACGCAGGTGGGTCCGCTCCCTGATCGGACGAGCGCCCGGGCCATTGCTCGATGGGATGGACAGATGTGGAGCCCGCTTGGATTTGGCCTCGACGGGGGCGCGCGCGTCCTTTTGCCGGCGGACCGACAGACCGATACGCCAAGGTTGTGGGTATTCGGCGATTTTTCGACCGCGGATGAGATGCCGGCAGGCAAGATCGCTTGGTGGCAAGGATGCAAAAACCAATGCCGAGCCGACCTCGACGGCGATGGTGAACTGACAATTTTTGATTTTCTCCAGTTCCAGAACGCTTTTGCTCTGGGCGACCCCCTCGCGGACTTCGATGGCAACGGTGAACTCAATTTATTCGATTTTCTCGCGTTCCAGAACGAATTTGCCGGAGGTTGCTCATAAATCCCACATGACATGGCGAGACGCTGAAGCGACGCTCATTAACAGGCGGAGAAGCAAGCATGACACACCAGTTACTACACAAAATTACGATCCTCGGCGCGTGTTTGGCTGCAGTGTCGACAACTGTGGCTCAGAGTGATCAATGCCTCTGGTCCGCGCTTGAGAGTTCGGGCGAGGTTGGACTCGCTGGTCAGGTCAGAGCCATGACCGTCTTTGACGATGGCTCCGGGCCCGCTCTCTATGTCGGCGGCACGATCGGTGGATCGGGAGCCACAATCCTCAACAACATCGGACGGTGGGACGGTAGCATATGGGAGGCCCTACCCGGTCCCGAGGGTGTTGGCGTGAATAGTCGCGTGCATGCGATGGCTGGTTTCGACGATGGCACCGGGCCAGCGCTCTACGCGGGAGGCGTCTTTATGGAAGCTGGCGTCGGCTTCGGCCAGCCTGGCGGGCTGCTGGTCGAGCGCATCGCGAAATGGGACGGATCGGAATGGAGTGCTCTGGAAGGCCCATCCCACGCTGGGGTGCGGATCTGTACAGGCCCACGATGTCTCGTCGAAGTGCTGGCACTAGCCGTTTATGACGATGGTTCTGGCCCAGCACTGTACGTTGCGGGCAACTTTACCCGAGCCGGTGGTATCATCACGAACCACATTGCGCGCTGGGATGGGGAAGAGTGGTCTCCACTGATCTCCCCGAGCGGGAGCCCGGATGACAATGGTGTGAATGCGCGCGTAACGGCGCTGGCAGTCCACGACGACGGCTCTGGCCCAGCTCTCTATGTTGGCGGTGATTTTACAACTGCGGGCGGCCAGCCCGCCAATCACATCGCCCGTTGGACCCCAGATGGATGGTCCCCTGTCGACCCGTTCGGCGTCGGCCTCGATGGCGCGCCCAATACGTTGGCTGTGTTCGATTTCGGCGAAGGGCCTCAACTCTTCGCCGGAGGCGAGATATCGGAAGCCCAGTTCGAGCCGGTGTACAACATCGCCCGGTGGGATGGTCGGGAGTGGTGGAGCCTCGAGGATCCCATTGGCCGGGAGTTCCAAGGCGAGGTGTTCGACCTAGCGATCTACGATGACGGCGCCGGCCCGGAACTGTACGCTTCGGGCAGGATTCTCCGTACCGGGAATCGCACGCTGAACTATATCGGTCGATGGCTCGGGCTCGGCAACGGCTGGACCGGGCTGGACGGTCCGGCGGATATCGGATTGAGCGATGCTGCGGCCGCCCTGGGCGTTTACGACGATGGGCGAGGTCCGGGCCTCTACGCGGGGGGGCAGTACGAGATGGCGGGAGGGGTGGAAGTCGGCAACATCGCCCGCTGGTCGTGCGAGGTTCGCTGTCGTGCTGATTTCGATGGCGACGGTGATCTCACCCTTTTCGACTTCCTGGCTTTTCAAAACGCGTTCGCCGGAGGCGACTTGTCGGCCGATTTCGACGGTGATGGGCAGTTGACGTTCTTTGATTTTCTAACTTTCCAGAACGAGTTTGCTGCGGGGTGCCCGTGAGGCGTTTCTTTCGCAATGGCACACTCAGGGTGCTCTACGCATGATTCGGAAGATCTTGAGAGTATTGGTCGGAGTGATTGCCCTGGTGGCGTCCGGCATGCCCGCCAAGGCGATGCAGTGCGAGCCAGGGTGGGCGTCCCAGGCGTTTGCCCTGCCCGGCGTTGATGGACGAATCGACGCGGTTGCCAGCGGCACCGTCGACGGACAGCATCGCTTGTATATCGGCGGTACGTTTCGCGAGGCTGGTGGGCGCGACGCGCGTTTTGTCGCTCAGTGGGATGGGCAGGCGTGGGGCAGTCTTGGCGCTGGGGTCCAGGGGGGCGTCAACGCCATGGCCGTCTACGATGATGGCTCTGGTCCGCAACTCTATGTGGCGGGAAGCCTAACCCAGGCCGGCGGGGTCTCCGTCGATGGCATCGCGCGATGGGATGGCCAGCAGTGGTCGGCGGTAGTCCCACTCGCCGGTGGACTTGGTGGCATCGACGGTGTTGTGTACGCGCTGCATGTATTTGACGTCGGCACTGGCAGCATGCTCTACGCTGGTGGTAAGTTTGAGAGCGCGGGCGGAGTCGTGGCCAAGAATATCGCCAGCTGGGACGGTGCAACTTGGAGCCCCGTTGGTTTGGGCATTGGCGATCTCGATGCCGCAGTAGGGGTCATTGGAGATTATGACACTGGTGATGGACCAGAGCTTATCGCTGGTGGGTCGTTCGATGTTGCGGGAAGCGAAGCGGCCAGCAACATCGCTCGGTGGGACGGTTTCCAATGGCGTCCGCTTGGCGATGGCGTCGATGACTTCGTCAGTAGCCTACATGCCTTTGACAATGGCACAGGCCCATCGCTCTACGTCGGTGGAGATTTCGAGCGCGCCGGTTCAACGGCTTGCGATCATTCTGCACGCTGGGATGGCGAGACGTGGCATCCACTCACGCCCGGCTTCGAAACCGGCCCGAGTGGGACCGTCGAGGCAATTACTTCGTTCGACGACGGATCGGGCATGGCCTTGTATCTGGCGGGCAGATTCGCACAGGTTGGGGCTCTCAACGTCGGCCGAGTGGTTCGACTTTCTGACGGCGAATGGTCGGCGGTGGGCGAAGGCGTTGCCGCGCCAGGCTCCACGCCGTCTGGTAATGGGCTAGTCGTACACGATGACGGATCGGGTCCCGCGCTGGTCATGATCGGGTCGTTCATGCTCGCCGACGACCGCCTCGCGCGGAGTATCGCGTTCTGGCGAGGTCGGGAGTGGCTGCCGGAGCGAGAAGATGTTTTTGGCATCATGGATCGTGTGCGTGATCTCGTTCGCTTCGACGACGGAGGTGGTGAGGCCGTGTACGCGGTGGGTGACTTCCGATTTGCCGGTCGTCGCATGGTCAATGGTATCGCCAAGCGCATCGACAATGGCTGGGCGCCACTCAGCGATGAGGTACGAAACGGTGTCGATGGGCTCGCTTTCACCGCTGCGGCTGTTGACGAACCGCGTGGCGCGGCACTTTATGTCGGTGGGCAATTCACCAGCGCGGGCGGAACCGACGCGCTGAACATCGCGCGATGGGACGGCGGCAATTGGGAAGCACTCGGCGATGGTCTCAACGGTCCGGTCTTCGATGTTTGCGCGTTCGATGACGGAAGCGGAACCGCGTTGTTCGCTGTCGGCGACTTCACCCACTCGGGCAACACCGAACTCAATCATATCGGCAAGTGGGACGGCACCGCCTGGTGCCAGGTCGAGAATAGCACGGGCGTGGGGCTCAGGAGAGCCGGCAACCAGGTTGCGGTGTTTGACCCAGGCGATGGCCCACGGCTCTACGTCGCCGGTGAGTTTTTGGAGATCGGTTCCCTTTCCGTCAAGCGCATCGCGAGTTGGGACGGGAAAGTGTGGCGCACGCTGACGGGTCCGGCCGGCGAAGGCATCGATCGCACAGGATCAGGCGGCAATCGCGTGTATCGCCTGCTTTCGGTGGCTTCGGGACCGCTCGTGGGGCTCTATGTTGGTGGCTCGTTCGACGTGGCCGGCGGTCGCATCGCCAATCGGGTCGCTCGCTGGGACGGGCAGGATTGGCATCCGCTTGAGTCGCTGCTGGGCAATGGCATCGATGGCCCGGCCGTGCGCGCGCTTGCTTTGCACGATGACGGCGCGGGAGAGTCGATCTTCGTGGCCGGGCTCTTCGACGGTGCGGGTGGCGTTCCCGCTTCACATGTGGCGCGCTGGACCGGCGACGCTTGGCGACCGCTGTCGGGTGTCGGAGGCGAGGGTGTCGACAACGAGGTGTTTGCGCTGGGAGAGTGGAGCGAAGGTGGCGAACTTCGCCTTCTTGTCGGCGGGGATCTCACTCGTGCTGGCGACGTTCCATCGGCCGGCGTAGCACTCTGGAAGGGCTGCCCCGAACCCTGCGTCGCCGACTTTGACGGAGACGGCGTTCTTACGCTGTTCGATTACCTCAATTTCAGTAACGCGTTCCATCGCGGCGAGCCCCGCGCCGACCTCGACGCCGATGGTCAATTCACCCTGTTCGACTTCTTGGTGTTCGGCGATGCCTTTAGCGCTGGTTGCCCCTGATCTCCGGCACCGTTCAACGATCCGAGTCCCATGCAATGAACTGCACGATCTGTAAATCAAGAATCCACACACTTGTCATCTTGACATGGTTTGCCACCGCGCTGACCGGTGTCGCCCAGGATTGCGAGCGGCTTTGGGAGGAGGGACTCTTCGGCACGCCCGGACCACGCTTTAACCCAGCGGCATTAATCTCTTGGGACGATGGTTCGGGTTCAGATCTTTACGCCGGTCGAGAGCGCTGGGATGGGAGCACATGGTCCGAGTTCGGCGGTGGCTTTGACGGGCCGGTGAACGCTTTCCTCCCAATGGAACTCGATGGACAAGACGTACTCATCGTCGCTGGTGACTTCCAGCGAGCTGGGGGCGGATTTGTAGATCACATCGCCGCTTGGGACGGCTCTGCGTGGACACGGTTTGCTTCAGGATTCGATCGTGAAGTACATGCGATGGCGATCTTCGATGATGGGACGGGGCCGAAGCTCTTCGCCGGTGGTCAATTCACGAACAGTGGTGGCATCGAGGTGAATGGTGTCGCCCGGTGGAATGGAGCCGACTGGGAGACTCTTGGCGACGGTCTCGAAAACGGCAGCGCCCGCGCGCTTCATGTATTCGATGATGGTTCCGGGCCCGCCCTCTATGTCGGCGGTACGTTCGAAGGGGCCGATGGTATCGAGAGCCCCGGACTCATCCGATGGGATGGCATCCAGTGGTTGGCAGTGAGCGATGGCATGACATCCGGCGTGCAAGGGGCTGTCTATGCACTCGAGTCATGGAACGACGGCAGCGGTCAGGCGCTCTACGTCGCGGGCCAATTCAGTCAGGCTGGAAGCGAGCCGGCCAACAACGTTGCTCGGTGGGATGGAACTCGGTGGCAACGCCTGGGGCCCGGTGTGAACGCCCGCGTGAACACCCTCCAGGCCATTGATGAGGGGCCCCGTACCTCACTTTATGCCGGCGGCCAGTTTGATTCATCGGGCGGTGCTCAACCGAGTCGGATCGCGCGCTGGAGTGGCACAGACTGGATCACCATGAGTACGGGCATGAATGCCGACGTGCTCGCGATGACCCTGCATGATGCGGGCGATGGTCCAAGGTTGTATGCGGGAGGCAACTTCTCCCGGGCTGGCTTTAGCGGTGCCACCGGCGTAGCTGCGTGGGACGGCGTTGTCTGGTCGCCGCTTGGTGAAGGACTGGGCCCCGACGTGACTGTGCTGGCCCTTGCAAGCTTCAACGACGGCTCGGGGCCAGCTCTATTTGCATCGGGAGAGATGCCATACGCCGGGGCGGTCATGACCAACCATGTCGGACGCTGGACGCGCGACAGCGGCTGGGCCGTCCTTGGTCCCGGCTTCGACGCACCGGCTTTGGCCCTGCTGCCGTCTACCAGATCGGGTGAACCAACGCTCTATGCGGGCGGCGTGTTCGCTCAGGCCGGTGGCATGCCAGCTAATCACGTTGCGGCGTGGTCGGTTTCAGGCTGGCAATCGCTCGGTGATGGCGTTGACGGCACCGTCCACGCTCTTGCTGAGTTCGATGATGGTCGCGGAACGGCTCTGTACGTTGCTGGGGAGTTTGTAACCGCCGGTAGAGTGCCCGCTGCCCGAATCGCAAGATGGGATGGCTCGAGTTGGGAATCTGTTGGCACAGGGCTCAATGGTCCGGCGTACGCCTTGGCGGTCTTCGACAGCGGTAACGGTGCGGAGTTGTATGCTGCCGGGGAGTTCCAGTTTGCCGGCGATACCGACGCGCTCAACATCGCGCGCTGGGATGGGTTAACTTGGTCTCCTGCCGACTGGGGTATTAACGGACCCATTCAGGCCCTGGTAGTGCACGATCTCGGCAATGGACCAACCTTGTTTGCTGGGGGTACATTTTCCGTCGCCGGGCGCGGTAGTGCGAACAACATCGCGCAATGGGACGGCGAGCGTTGGAGGCCGCTCACCGGCGGTGTGAGTGGCGGAGAGGCTCCAAGTGTCCGCGCCTTGCTCGCGATCAACGACGCACGGGGGCCCGAACTGATCATCGCCGGTGCATTTAGCGATCCGCGCCGTCGATCGCCCTACATCATCGCGTGGGACGGAACTCTATTGCGTGACCAGGACTTTGGCACCGACGCTCCAGTTGAAGCGCTCGCCGTGTTCAACGACGGCACTGGCCAAGCTGTCTTTGCTGGCGGACAGTTCTTCAACTCCGGTTTCAAGCGATCGCGTGCAATAGGTCGCTTGGCCTGTCCTCCGCAACCGTGCCGCGCCGACTTCGATAGAGATGGTGTTCTTACGCTCTTCGATTTTCTTGCATATCAGGTTGCTTTCGACCTGCGTCGTCCCGAGGCCGATTTTGACGGTGACGCCCGTATAACCCTGTTTGATTTCCTCGCGTTTCAATCTGAGTTTGCGTTGGGTTGCTTGTAGCTTGTTCATTTACGATAAAGTCGAGTTCGCTGCACGGCACATTCGCCAGTCGGGTTGTTGCGGCGGCCAATCGTCGCCTGTGTTGTTTGTGTGGTATGGATCAGCTTGTGTGTGTTTGCATTCTGGGTTGCCATGCAGCACAAGCACATCGGCGTAGGCGCGACGTTGGGTGGTAGATCTTTGCTGATCCCAGGGACTTGCGGCGTGCTCTTTGACTTCGTGTCGGATTCGGCCGCGGCATTTGGCGTTGCTTTGAGCGCTACTTCCGATGTTCCTCGTTCAGCCGGCGGAGCTTGATCTTTTGGGGAATGTCACAGCTGGCGTCGTGTTCTAGATTGCTACTGACCCGTTCGACACTCCGAGTGCCCCGAGAGTTGGCGCGGTCACCTCTCCCAGGTCGCGCCTGGAGGTGACATTTCTGTGAGGCGATTGCTGTTGGTTCTTGATCTCGATCGGTCACTGCGCGTGTCGCGAACCGTAATTGATGTGACGGGTGATCTGGTCCAGTGTGCGTTCGTGGATGGGGCATCGCCTGATCGAACGGTGACGAGCGTGCTGCGGAGTTACGGCGACGCGGCCGCCTCCTCGACCGGCCCTACGCGCATCCAAACCTGAGCGTCTGTTTTGTACAGCCTGTTGAGCTGGGATATCTGGTCAATGAGCTCGCTGAGAACAGGGTTGCGGGTGTCATTGTGATGACTCGAGATGTCGCTGGTGACTTGGATGATCCAGAAGGGCGTGTCGTTGAACGCATTGGGAACACGCTCGAGAACAACCCGGCCGTCCTCGACCCAGGCCCGGTGGCTTACAAGGTAGTCCACGTGCCCTTCGGCGTGGGTGACGAGATGCCGCTGGCTTGGTTGGGGTGGCTCGTGATCCGACCGGAACGCCGTGAACAGATTCGATATCGTGCGCCCAAACGGGTAGGCGGTTCCCGTCGCCGTGTCGGCTTCGGATGTGATCGAGACGATGATCGGCCCCGGTGCTTCCAGGACCTCGCCAGCGCTCGTTCGAAGCTCCAGCCGTGCATTCGATCGCTTCAGAAAGTCAACGAACTCCCATGACGCTAGAGCGTCAAGGGCCGGGTTGAGCATCAGCACGAAGTCCGCTGGCATCGGCATGCCGTCGCCACGAGCGGCAGTCAGGACAAGTGTGGTCATGGAAGTCGACAGGGTCTTGGCGACGATGAGCCCTCCCATGGAGTGGCCCACGATCATGCACTTCGAGTCCGATCTCTGCCGTGTTGTCCGCATGAGACGGAACAGTGTTTCGCGCATGCTGAGCGAGGCGATCCGTTCGGCCGTAGCTCTCCGATCAAAGAAGGTCGTTTGTGCCTGGAGCCAGACGCGAGACGTAGCCCCGCGCCAGCCAAGGTATACCCCGATGACTCGGTCCGGCTTCCCCGGTCCAGCGATGGCGAGCTCCGAGGCGATGCGCGAGAGCGACTCCTTGAAGTCCACCAATGCCCCGGCTTTCTGGTCCGGGTCGGCGTTGTTCTTCCATCCATGCACGAACGGGATAACAAGCACGCCGCGCTCCGATTCGGAGTTCCGTCGTTCGATGAGTTCAAGGGCATCTTCGAGCTGATCGAGCTTCCAGAACACTCCATGATCGTCGAACTCGATCATCGCGAGGTCGTACTCCGCGCCGCTATCGGCAGTAACCGAGATCGTCTGGATGTACTGGTGAGGTTCGGCGTTGTAAAGCTGATGTCCGACGCACCCTGCTAAGTGCTGAGTCGCCTGCACGAGTGCGAGGGCGATGAGCGTCCGGCGGAACGGGTGATTTGGCTTGATGCGCATGCCTATCTCCGGATCTCTCGCTACTGGTTCGCTCAATGATGCTTCGAATCGCTTCTCGACCGTTGGCCAATCTCTATCGCAACTAATCGGGCGATCACAACAGCGATGTAGATCTGGCCGGCAACTGCCTGAAACGTGGCGAGCGCGTCGGCCTTCGGGGTAGCCGGCGAGATATTCCCGTAGCCGAGTGTCGTAAGTGTCGTGAAGCTGAAGCCGAGGAACCGATCGAGCCTCGCGTCGCTAGCGATCGTGTTGTCCCCAAAATGGAACGAGCCTGGGTTTACTACCTCGAGCAGCGCGTAGGCCATCGCTCCAACGAGGCCCAACAGGAGGTAGACCGAGACCGCTTGGTACAGCGTGTCACGAGTGATGCGCATGTGGTCATCAAACAGAGTCCGAAGCAGCACCCAGGTAACAAGGCCGTAGAACAGCAGGGCGGTGATCAGGAATGCGATGACAAGACCGGGATAGTCCGTGAAGTAGAAGCCGATCTGTGCGATTGCCGAGACGACACCCAGAATCACTATAATGGTGAAGCGTCGATCCCGATTGATCACCGAGTACGCCCCGGCCAGCATCGACATGAATACCAAGATATCGACCGTGGCCGAGCCGAGCGCGAGCCCCTCGATGAACGGACGCACGAAGCTGACCAGTGCGAGTGCCCCAAGAAGGTACGCGAAACGGAAGCGTCTCATGGCGTTGGTTTCTTGAAGCGCTCGGCTGTGCCCTGGACGACCCTGTATAAGGCCGGCGTAATGACCACACCCAGGATCGTGGCGACGATGAGGCCGGCGAAAACCGCCGTCCCCAGCCCCGTTCTCGCACCAGCGCCAGCACCCGAAGCGACGACAAGGGGGGCGGTCCCTAGAACGAAGGAGAACGCGGTCATCAGGATCGGTCGGAAGCGAAGCCTTGCGGCCTCGATTGCGGCCTCAGCCGGCGTGAGGCCCTGTTGCCGCTTCTCGCGAGCAAACTCGATGATGAGGATCGCGTTCTTGCTCACCAGTGCGATGAGCAGCACAACACCGATCTGTGTATAGACGTTGTTGTCAAACCCGCGCGCGAACGCGCCGCCCGCGACTCCGAGCAGGCCGAGCGGCACCGCCAGCAACACCGCGAGTGGGAGCGTCCACGACTCGTACTGAGCAGCGAGTACCATGAATACCAGAAGAAGGGAGAGTCCAAAAATCAGTAGCACGCCCCCGCTGGCCTGTTTCTCCTGGTAGGCAAGGCCGGTCCACTCGAATCCCATCGAGGGCGGCAAGGTCTGTCTGGCGATGTCTTCCATGAGTTCGAGCGACTGGCCCGACGAGAACCCTGGCGCCGCCTGCCCCTTTACCGCGGCGGTGGGATAGAGGTTGTACCGGGTGATCATGGCGGGCCCGAATCGTCGTTCGACCGTTGCGACCGAAGACAGGGGAATGGGCTCGCCGCCGGCATTTCGCAGTCGCAGTTGGAGGATGTCTTCTGGCGTCGCACGGAAGGGTGCCTCCGCTTGCACCTGCACCTGGAAGGTCCGGTTGAAGGCGTTGAAGTCGTTCGCGTAGCTGCCGCCCAGGTTTGTCTGGAGGGTTCCGAACACGCTGCCCATCGAGAGCCCGAGTTGCTTGGTCTTGTCGCGGTCGACATCCACGAACAGTTGCGGCACGGTCGCTCGGAAGCTGGAATTCACGCCTGTGACACCCGATTGCGTCTGCGCGGCATTGGCAAGCTCAAACGCGGCCGATTGGAGCGCATCGACACCGACACCACCGCGATCCTGCACCTGCATGTCAAACCCGCCGGCAAGGCCGACGCCGGGGATGGGCGGCGTGGCAAACCCGAACACGAGCGCGTCCTGGATGCCCCAGAATCGTCCGTTCAGCGCCGCGAGGATGCCGTTCTGGTGCAGGTCGGGCGTCGAGCGTTCGTCCCAGGGGTCGAGCGTGATGATGTACGATGCGACGTTCGGATTTGCGACGTTGTCGATCAGCGAGAAGCCGCCGATCTGGATGAACGAACGGATGCCTGGCGTATTCGTTAAGATCTGGTCGACCGTCTCGGTCACGGCTCGCGTTCGTTCGCGTGATGCGGCGTCGGGAAGCTGCACCACTGCCATCAGCAGGCCCTGGTCTTCGTCGGGCACGAATCCCGTGGGGAGTGAGAGGTACGAGAACCCCCCGGCCGCGGCAAATACCACGAACGCGAGCATCGCGATCGCGGCCTTGCGGATCACGCGCGTCACGAAGCTCGTGTAGACGTTCGTCGTCCGGGTGAGAGCGGCGTTGAAGCCGCGGAAGAGGACGTTCTTCTTGCTCGTTTGCTTCCGCATGAGGACGCCGCAGAGTGCGGGGCTGAGCGTCAGGGCATTGATGGAACTAAAGACTGTCGCGGCGGCGATGGTCAGCCCGAACTGATTGTACATGACCCCCGTCAACCCGCCCATGAACGAGGTTGGCACAAAGACCGCAAGCAAGACGAGCGTCGTGGCGATCACCGGGCCGGTGACCTCGCCCATCGCGTTCGTAGCGGCTTCTTTCGGGGTCATGTCGCCTTGCTCGAGGTTCCGAGCGACGTTTTCGACAACCACGATGGCGTCGTCCACCACGATGCCAATCGCCAGGACCAAGCCGAAGAGCGTGAGCGTGTTGAGCGAGAACCCAAGCCCGGCCATCACCGCAAACGTCCCGATGAGCGAGACCGGAATCGTTACCGCAGGGATGATCGTCGCCCGAAGATCTTGCAGAAACACGAGCACTGTCAAGATGACCAAGACGGCCGCGATGAACAACGTCGTGACGATCTCATTAATCGAGGCACGCACCGAATCGGCTGCGTCGTAGGTAATCTGGACATCAACACCCTCGGGAAAGCCCGGGCGCAAATCGTCGATGAGCTGTTGGATGCCGTCGGAGATGCTGATGAGGTTCGCGCCTGGGAGCTGGAAGATCGCCAGCACCGACGCGGGCTGCTGATCGACTCTTGCCTCCATCGAGTAGGCCCTGGCCCCGAGCTCGATCCGGGCGATGTCGCGCAGGCGAAGCACCCGCCCATCATCGGTGACCCGGATGGTGATGTCGCCGAACTCGGCCTCGTCGAGTAGCCTGCCGCGTGCGGTGACCGCGTACTGGAAGGGCGTGCCACGCGGCGCAGGTGGTTGCCCGATGGTTCCCGCGGCGACCTGCACGTTCTGTTCTCGGATCGCGTCGAGCACGTCGACGGTCGTCAACCCGCGGGCTTGGAGCTTCTCTGGATCGATCCAGATTCGCATGGCGTAATCTGCAGCGCCGAACACCGTGACCCCACCGACGCCGGGCACACGTTGGAGTTGGTCGCGGAGCTGCATCGTCGCGAAGTTGCTCAGGAACACATCGTCGAATCGCCCGTCGGTCGAGGTCACGCTGACCATCTGGGCGAAGTCCGGCATCCGCTTCTGCGTTTTGATGCCGAGCCGGCGCACGTCTTCGGGGAGCGATGGCTCGGAGGCCGCCACACGGTTCTGTACCTGGACCGAAGCGATATCCAGATCGGTACCGGTTTCGAAGGTCACCTTCAGCGTGTATGTTCCATCGCCAGAGCATGTGCTCTGCATGTAGAGCATGCCCTCGACGCCGTTGACCTCTTGCTCGATCGGTGCTGCTACGGTCGACGCGATCGTCTGCGCATCGGCCCCGGGGTAGATCGCCGTTACCGAGATCGTCGGCGGGGCCATGTCGGGATACGCGGCGATGGGAAGACCCAGCAGCGCCGTGACGCCGGCCACCATGATGGCTAGCGAGAGGACCGTCGCGAAGATCGGCCTGGTTATGAAAAACTTCGAGAGCATGCGTTGGCTCCGATCAGCGGCCGCTTACGGACCAACGGGCTGAGGATCGACGGTGGCGCCCGGGCGTGCTCGCAGCAGGCCGCGTACCACCACCCGGTCATCCGCGATGATCCCGGAGGTGATCACACGATGGGTGCCATCGACCGGGCCAAGCTCGACCTCTCGGCGTTCGACGACTCCGGCGTCGTCGACGACGAGCACGTACGAGCCGATCTGGTCGGCCCCGATGGCGGCCTGCGGGATGAGTAGTGCATCCTCGATTGTGCCGATCGGCAACCTGATGCGAACGAACAAGCCGCCCACGAGCCTTCGGTCGGGGTTGTCGACCACGGCTCGGATCCGGATCGTGCCGGTGGCCTCGTCGACCGTGGGGTCGAAGTAGTCGATCTCGCCCAAGAACGGGAATCCATCATCGATCTCGGTTCCGATTTCGACCACAGGGGTTTTGGTGTCGGCTGGTTCCTGCCTAGTGGCTTGGAGGTACACGCGATCCGGCACGGAGAAGTACACATCGATCTTCGAGTCATCGTAGATGGTCGTAAGCAGGCTCGCATCGGCCGTGTTGCCGACCAAGTCTCCGACATCGAAGGGTGATTTTTCGATGAATCCAGAGATCGGGGCCGCAATCTCGGTGTAATCGACGTCGAGTTGCCGGATGGCCAGGTCTTTCTGGGCGACCTTGAGGGCGGCCGCTGCGGCATCGGCCTCGGCTCGGGCCTCGAGCGCCTGCAACTCGCTGACGGCACCGTCGCGAGCGGAGCGCTCGATCCGCTCCGCCCTGGTCTCGGCAAGCTTGAGTTCGGCTTCGGCGCTCTCGACCTTGGCTTGTATGGCGTCACGCTGGGCAACGAAGGGCTCGGGGTCGATAAGGAACAGGGAATCGCCAGCCTCGACGAGCGTCCCAGACTCGAACCGGACCTCCTGAAGGATGCCCGAGACCCGCGCGCGAATGTCGATCGAGGTGGCGACGTCTGTCGTTCCGACGAATTCGGCGTACTCGGTTACATCGCGAACGTCGGCGGCCGCCACGGTGACCATCGGTGGTGGCGGAGGTTGGAACTCGTTGTCCCCGCATCCGCTCGCACTGAGTACGATGAGCATCAGCCCGAGCACCGCTGAGTTTCGTAAGCCCATCTTGGAAGCTCCAGGGTGGATCGAGAGGAGGGTCGTCCAAGTGGACCACACCAGCAGCCGATTCTACCCCGCGACTTGGGACGCCCTCGTGAGGTCCGGATGGTTGGCGAGCTTGCTTCTCGTGAGCGTCGTGTGGCTCATGGGGTGCAAGGTTGGTCCGGACTATGAGGGACCACCCACAACGATCGAAATGCCTGATTCATTCGGCGAGATGGGTGATCCAGCGTTCGTTCCAGGCCAGACGGACCTGAAGACGTGGTGGGAGGTCTTCGATGATCCGATGCTCAACGAGATCATCGAGGTCGCGGCCGTAAACAACCGGGATCTTCGTATCGCCATCGCCAAGGTCACCGAAGCTCGAGCCCGCGTGGATATTGCCGAGTCGGCCCGAGCACCACTGATCACGCTGGGCGGGGGGAGTGCGACGACCGGGAACACCGCGAGTGGCCTCGACTCGCGCCTGCAGTCGAGCCTAAGCATGCAAGCGAGCTGGGAACTCGACGTGTTTGGCCGCGTCGCGCGGCAGATCGAGGCGGCCGATGCGTCGTTTGAGGCAGTCGAGGAGGACCGGCGAGATGTGCAGGTCGCCCTGTTCGCCGAGGTAGCCGATCGCTACCTCTCCGTCCGGTCGCTCCAGGGCCAGATCGAGACGACCGAGCGAAACATCGCCTCGCAACGTGAGATTCTCAGGCTGACTCGCATCCGTGAGCGAGACGGTCTCGCGTCGAGGCTCGACGTGGTCCGCACCGAGCAACTCGTGGCGAGTTCCGAAGCAGTGATCTCGCCGCTGAGGATTCAGCTCAACCGCGACATCAACACCATCGCTCTGCTCGTGGGCACGCACCCGCAGGCGTTGCCATTCGATCTGGACACGCCGCAGCCGCTGCCGGTACCACCGGCGGAGATCGTCATTGGAATTCCGGCGGAGCTACTTAGGCAGAGGCCGGACATCCGCTCCGCCGAGCGTCGGCTCGCGGCCCAGACGGCACGGGTTGGCGTCGCGGTGAGCGCGCTCTACCCGCAATTCTCTTTCGGCGGAGACATCGCCGCGAACTTGTCAGGCGGCCCGCTCTCGTTCTCGCTCGGCCCCTCGGTCCGTTGGACGTTGTTTGACGGTGGTGCCATTCGGTCCCAGATCGAGGTCGAGGACGCGGTGTTGGAACAGGCGATGCTGCTGTACGAGCAGACCGTGTTGCGAGCGCTCGAAGAGGTTGAGACGGCGATGACAACCTTCATCGAGCAGCGCGTCCGGCTCGGCGCCGTCGAGCGTTCGGCTGAGTCGGCTCGCGAGGCGTTTCGTCTGGCCAGCGGGCTCTATAGAGAAGGCCTGATCGACTTCCAAGATCTGCTGACGGTGCAGATGGAACTCCTCAAGGCCGAGGGCCAGGTGGCCGAGGCGAGCGGGCTGGCGACCCAAAACCTCGTGGGCCTCTACAAAGCGCTCGGCGGCGGATGGGACCCGGCCGAGGTCGAGCAGGAAGGCTAGTCGTCGGCCTCCGGACGCTGGCAAATGGCCTTGCGTGTGGTCATGTTCTGTGGTACATTGAGGCTGAGAAGGAGGGCGTGCGATGGGCATGAAGGTTGTGTTATGCGTTGGGGCGCTGGTTTCTGCCGCGATGGCGCAAGCGCCTGATCCGCTGCCGTCGTCGACGGTGCTGGAGCTCACCACGTTCGCGACGATCTCGACGATCGATCGCTCAGGAGCCATCGATCTGGATCATCCCAAGGATGGCTCGGGTCGCGTGTTTGTGAGCACGAACGAAGGGAAGATCTTCATCTTGAACGGCACGGGTGGATCGCTGGGCGTGTTCCTCGATCTTAACGCGCCAGGAGTGATGCCCGATTTTCGCGAGCAGGTGAGGCTGTCGACCAACGGGCTCTCATACATCGCGTTCCATCCCGACTACGCCGTGGCTGGAGCGGCGGGGGAGGGCAAGATGTACACGATGTCGATGAGCGACACGCCCGGTTCGCGCGATGCCGATTACAGCGGTATCGCCTTGCCGAGCCGTCCGGGCGACACCATCGCGCAGTACGCGATCAACGAGTGGATGGTGGATGCGGGCGATCCGAACCGCATCGATACCTCGACGAGACGCGAAGTTATGCGCTTCGAGTTTGCCGGCCGAGTGCTCGACTCGCACAGCGTTGGGCAGATGATGTTCGATCCGTATGCGCAGCCCGGAGACGACGGCTACGGGCTGCTACACATCCCGCTTGGCGACATGAACAGTGGCTCGGGCAACCCTGGATTTCAGCACGTGCAAGACCGCGACAACCCCTTTGGCAAGATCTTGCGCATCGACCCGCTGCAGAATGGGGCCGATGCGTATTCGGTGCCCACGAGCAACTTCTACGCCGACGGAGGGGTGTTGCTCGACGATGACGGCAACACGGAGGAGATCTTCGCCTGGGGCTTCCGAAACCCTCAGAACATGTGCTTCGCCCGAGACGCATTGGGCAACGGGCGATTGCTGGTCTTCGAAATCGGGGACGAGCGATTCGAAGAGATCAATATTGTTGACAGCGGTGACAACCACGGTTGGACGCGCTACGACGGGCCCGACGATGGCAACCTGGGCACCACCACTCGCCTACCCGCCGGCTCGACGCTCGAATGGCCCGCGGCCGTGTACGACCACGAGATCCCTAACACGCCCGGCGCGACACCCACGGCTCAGAACACAGCCATCGTTGGTGGTTTTCCCGTGATCGACCCAGATGATCCCACGTTCGGTGAGCAGGTGCTGTTCAGTGACTTGGCCCGCGGCGCGTTTTTTCACACCGGTCTCGCGGAGTTGTTCGCTGCCGACGCGAGCGATACGCAAGCCGACGTGTTCGTCATGAACGTGAGCGTGGACGGCAGCGCGCCCGGGGCATTCGTCGACATCCTCGGCGTGAGTCGCGCCGATCCGCGCTTCGGTTCGGACGAGTCAGGTCGTGTGTTCGTGGTCAGCCGCGTACTCGACACAGTCTGGGTGGCCGACCTGGTGATCGATGAAGCCGAGCCGTGTTTTACCGACTGTGATGGCGATGGAACGCTCACGCTCTTCGATTTCTTGTGTTTCCAGAACGCGTTTGACGCGGGTGACCCACAGGCAGACTGCGATGGTGACGGTTCGCTCACGCTCTTCGATTTCTTGTGTTTCCAGAACGCGTTTGACGCGGGGTGCGGCTAAAGTTCAAACCTCGCCATCCGGGGCTACCGCGAATATCTGCAGCTTGTGTCCCTGCGGCAACAGGCCCATTTCCTTGCAGATGCGGTCGCGGAGAGCGGCGAGTTCGGGCACGTCGATGGTCACCACCTCGCGGGTATCGAGGCGCACGAGCGTGTCGCTTGGGCTCTCGCCGTAAGCCAACTGGTATTGGGCTTGGTCGCCCTCGGTTAGCACGCGCTGGATGATGCCGGCTTCTTGCAGCAGGTGGATCGTGCGGTACACCGTGGCCTTGCTCACACGGTGCTGCCGTGCGCGCAGCTCTTCGATGACCTGCTCGGCCTCGAAGATACGGTCGAGTTGGATGATCGCGTCGAGCACCTGAGCCCGCTCGGGCGTGTACTTCTGCCCCTCGGCCTTGAGCTGGCGACGAAAGGCGGCGCACAGCGGCTCCGTGATGCGCAGGGCGGGGGGCGTGTTGCTATTGGGAGACAGTTCGGCCATGTATGGCATGGTAGGTTGCGCGGTTCAGCCCAGCATCGCGGTGATCGTCGAGGGCTCGAAGTGGCCAAGCGTCTGTCTCAGTTCGGCCCTGGGCCAACGTAGCTCGAGTGTGCCGTCTGTGGGCCTGTAGATGCTCGTGTACAGGGTGCCCGACCCCTTGGCGTAGCCCGTGCGGTAGACCGGCGGATGCAGGAATTCGCGGACGAGGCCGTCGAGGGTCTGGCCCTCGACGCTCAGCAGGGTTTCGGTTTTGTGCAGCCGCTCAACGGTCTTGCACGAGGCGGCGTACTCCGGCCATTCGACCTTGCCCTGGTGGTTTGCGGTCGCGGTTGCGTGGTCGATGCGGCTCGGTCGGTCGGGCGCGACGTACACCGTGGCGTGGTCGCCGTTCTTGTCAAGGCACACGAAGGTGTATGTCATCGAGCAGGGCACGCGGGAGATGGCTTCGGCGGCCTCACGCGCGGTCGCACATGTTTGCAGGGCGTATCGCACAAGCAGCGGAGCGGCGAAGCCGTCACCCGAGATGTTGCGACCGCCAAAGGCCAGCGCAACGCACAGGCCGTGCTGGTTGATGCCGTCGAGGGTTCCCCAGATGCAGTCGGTCATGCACAGCGTGTCGGTGTCCTCCCAGTCGGCGTGCAGCACGATGCCATCGTGGAGATGTGGCGCGTGGTCGTAGTTGCGCACCAGCGCGGGGCCGCCCTCGCCCAGCCAGATAGCCTGTGTGCAGCCTCGCACGAGCGGTGGCGGCTTGTAGAGTGTGAGGAATCGGGCGATGTCGGCCTTGTTGCCAAAGCGCGAGAGCAAGGCCGTGTAGGTCGTCAGTAACTCGGGCATGTGCTCCGCAAGCGCTTCACGCGCAGCCTTGGCACTCACGCGTTGCTTGTTGCGTGCCATCCACTTCTGGTATGCGGGCCAGTACGTGGCGAACGTGTCATCTAGATCCAAGCCATCCCGCAAAACGCGGAAGAGCACGGCCGGGCTGGTCGAGGTGTCCGGGCTCACAAGAGCTTGAAGCCGGTCAGCTCGGGTTGGGCAGCACCGTCGGGGGCGAAATCGCTCTCGCCGGCATAGAAGCCGCGGATGCCCTTGATCCACTTCTTGGCGCGAGCGGTGAGCTGGAAGTCGTCGTCCATGAATCGGCCCGGGCTCACGAGGATGCCTAGGTCGGCGCCCTCATAGCGGTAGTCGCCCGGGGCCGCGATGCGCAGGAAGAACGCGCGGTTCTCGAATTGCACCGTGCGGCGGTGCGTCTGCATGCGAACGTAGCTCATCTCACCCTTGCTGTCGAGCTCGTAGATGCCGCTGGGCGGCGCATGCGTGATGCGGTCCACCGAGTTGTCGGTATGCTTGATAACGAGCTGGCTCCAGCTGTCGATGTTCTGCGGGTCGGCCCAGCGTTCGTTGAGCTCGTCTACGTCGAGCTCATACTTCACCCCCATCCACTCGAGCAGGTGGAAGAGGACCAGCGGCGCGTCGGCGTGGGCGAAGGCGGCCAGGTTTGTCATGCTGCTGGCACCGGTGATGCGCGGGTTGCACTCACCCAGATACACCTTGCCCGTGTCCAGATCGGTGAGATAATCGATCTCAAAATAGCCCATGTAGCCCATCTCGCGGAGTTGGTCGCCGAAGGCCATGGCCGCCCGCCGTGCGTTCTTGCGAATGCGTTTGTCGAACGCGCCAGCGAACACCTCGTTTCCGCACCAGCCCCCGCGATAGGGCGTGAGATCCTTGAAGCCAACCAGTTCGGTCATCAACGGGCCCACGATGGTGCCGTGGCGGGTGACACATGCCTCGAGCGCGCTGCCGCGACAGCGGATGCGCTTCATAACCTTGACTTCGGGCGCGCTGGTAATGTCGGCCTCGTGCTTCATGAAGTCGTTCTCGTCCGTCACGAAGAAGGTCGTGTGGCCCGAGTCGCCATAGGCGGTCTGGATGACCACGTCGTCGCCGAGCTTCCTGGTCTTGCGGCGGAGGTCTTCGTAGCTCTTGACGCGAACAAGCTTGTTGGGCACGCTGTGCACTCGGGCCTTGTTGCCGATGCGGGTGGTCTCCATCTTGTCGTCCACCTGGTTGCGCAGCGAGGCGGGCGGGAAGCAGACCTCGAGATCGAGTTCCTTGCAGAGCTTCTCGGTGGTCTCGTCGAACATCAAGAACAACGCCTTGCCGTTGGTCTTGTGGTCCTTTCCGCGTCTCTTGACGAGGGCCTTGACCGCTGGGTGACGCAGCAGGTAGTTGTTAATGTCCTCGATGCTCTCGAAGGGCTCGTGCGGTCGCTCGGGCGGCACGAACACGTTGGGGTGCTGCCCGTCGAAGCAGTCAATATAGTTGATGTAGGTGAAGTTGCGGACCCACTCGTCTATGCCCAGCAGATTGAAGTTCGTCGCGCTAATGAAATAGATGGGCTCGGTGTTACGGTGGAAGAACCGGCGAATCTCCGAGATGCCATGCAGCGTGGACTTGCGTCTGCGCTTGCCGACGTTGCTGGTGAGCGGCTTCGCCTTGGTGAGGTTCGTCGGTTTGGTGGTGACGGCGGTCATGGTGCCCCCTGATCGGTGGAACTTCAATGCTCAGGTCTGAAGGGCGTGTGATTCGAAGACACGGAGTCCGTACGTGGAGTGATAGCCGTGGATCTCCTTCACGTCCAGCGCCAGCAGGTACGCGATGATCTCGGCGCTGAACACCTGCCCGGGCACCAGGATCGGGAAGCCCGGCGGATATGGCGTGACGAACGCGGCCGACACGAACTCGCGCCCATCTCGGATCTGCTCGAGCAGGTTGCGGTCGAGTTGCACCCAATCGGTGTTGTCCGTGTCATACGCCAAAAAGAAGGCGCGGCGGAGGTCGCCCTCGGGGGTCGAGCCATCGCCATTGCGGAAGGTCTGGTGGAAGTGGCTGAAATTGGGCAGTGGCGGACCCTCGAGCAGCGAGTCAACCTTCTGCGTGTGCAGGTTCAGCCCCGCGGCGCTCTCGGTGGTCAGGTTGTCTTCCACGCGTCGGCAGATATCGGCCAGCGTCTCGATGAGGTAGGCCACGTCGCCGCGCGTGCTGCCGATGTTGGGCATAAACAGCGCGGTATTGCGCGAGGTCTTGTTGATCTGGATGTCGTATCGGTCCATGAGCATGTGGCGCAGCGTGTCGCCATCGATGCCCGTGGCGCCGACCTCGAGCGTCACGCGCGTGGGGTCGAGCGTGAACTCGTCCGCGCGCCAGGCGGTGTCCATCTTGCCCCAGCCCTGCTCGGGGTGATAGTAAAATTCCAGCCCACTGGGACGCAACTCGCCGGGGATCATGTCGGCCGGCCGGAGCACACGGAAGAACCGCGAGATATCCGGGTGCTCGTTGACACGCTTGCGAAGGGTCATGGCCAGGTCGATGGTTTTCTCGACGAGCTCGTAGCCCTCCAGCTCGACCTGCCTTCGGCCCGCGTCGAGCGAGGCGATGATCTGATAGTTGGGCGAGGTCGAGGTGTGCGTCATGAGCGCCTCGAGGAAGGCCGTGCTGGCACGCTGCTCGAAATCCTCGTCGTAGACGTGGATCATGGAGCCCTGCCGTAGGCTCGTGAGTGTCTTGTGTGTTGACTGCGTGGCGTACACGCGCACCCGGACTTCGGTCGGGTCGGCCATCGGCTCGTCGCCGTCCTTGCGATTGGCGTAGGCGACGCGATACTCCGAGCTTCGATAGAGCTTGCGCAGCGCGGCGGCGGCGTCCATGGCCGTACGCCGGCGCAGCACGGGGCTGAAGCGGGCGTATCCGAACCAAGCCTCGTCCCACAGAAAGATGATGTCGGGCTTGATTGCGAGGATGCGCCGCATAACGCGCACCGGGTCGTAGGTGAGCCCATCGAACGTGCAATTGGTTAGCACCAACATGCGCACGAGGTCGAGCTTTCCAGCGTCCCGAAGAGCAAGAAGCTGCTTCTCGATCTCCTCAAGAGGCACCGCACCGTACATCGAATACCGCTGCAACGGGTACGAGTCGAGATATACTGGGTGTGCGCCGGCCAGCACGAAAGCATAGTGGTGGCTCTTGTGGCAATCGCGATCGACTAGCACGATATCGCCGGGCCGGACCAGGGCCTGCTGCACGATCTTGTTGGCCGTCGAGGTGCCGTTGGTGACGAAGAATGTCTGACGTGCGCCGAAGGCACGGGCGGCGGCTTCCTGGGCTCTTCGGATCGGGCCGCGCGGCTGAAGCAGCGAGTCGAGCCCGCCGCTGGTGGCGCTCGTCTCGGCCATGAAGAGGTTGTCGCCGTAGAACTCGTGGAAATCGCGAGCCCAGTGGCTGGTGGTCATGCTCTTGCCGCGCGCAATCGGTAGCGCGTGGAACACTCCCGTGGGCTTGGTGGCGTACTTGCGCAAGGCGTCGAAGAACGGTGTCTCGTAACGTTCGCGCGCACCTCGCAGGATGCTGAGGTGTTGCTCCATGTACTGCTCGAGGCGGTAGAACGTCCGGCGGAATGCGTTGCCCACGTTGCCGGCCAGCGAGTCGAGCGGCGTGTCGGTTACCAGGTACAGGTCCAGTTCGGGTCTCAGCTTCTTGAGCACCCGAGCCAGATGCAGGCTGCGGTCGAGCCCGAAGCAATTGGGCATGTTCTCGGCCGCCAGCGCGTCGAGGTAGCGCCGCAGAGCTGGGTGCTTGTTGTGCGTGTTGAATGCGAAGTTGTACCGCAGGAAGACGGCCTGGATGGTGGGGTTGAAGAGAGCCGCGATCACGGCGTCCTGCACGCTCGGTACGGTCACGATGTCGTACACGAACTCATCGCCATCTCGACGGCACGCGGCCAGGCCATCCCGGAGCGAATCGTGGTCATAGGCGTCGGCGCCGTCCACGAACAAAACCTCGAAATAAGGCCGCCCGCGGACCTGCGCGCGCGGATCGACGTCCTGCCCACTACGGCGCGCATCGCGACCGGGCTCATCGAACACCGCGCCACCACGATCGCGATATGCGTCGCCAACCAGCAGGCGGCTGGCGTTCGCGACTCGGTCGGCCAGTTCGCCGGTTGAGCCGCCTTCGAACAGCCGCGTGAGTTCATCCATCCGTGCCGGCCCGGGGAAGGCCCAGTACGGCTCCAAGCTCGCGAGCACCTCGAGGCTCTCGGCAACAAGCCTGCGCGGCTCGCTGGCGTCCTGACCCGCCCGCGTCACCTCGCGCAGCCAACTCGTGCGTACCTGCAGCTCATTCCAGGTATCCATGCGCAGCTGGTACGCGCTGTACTGTCGCCCGCGCTGGCGCTGCGGCCGCGTGTCGATGGGGTCAACCCGCGTCATGGCGTCGTACCCGGAGTCGGTGGCTGCGCTGCGGCTTCGGGAGCCGTCGGTGGCGCGGGCGTGCTGGGCTGGCTTGGAAGTGGCGGTAGCGGATGCGGTTGGTGCGCCCCGAACGCGATGCCGGCCTTGCTGCCTCGAGACATCTTCTCGAGCGAACCCAGCGTGTTCAGGTACTCGCTCACCGGCGAGTTGCGGTTGTACACCTCGAAGTCGACGGCTCGATCGCGGAAGCTCTTGAGCGGCTGGCCCAAGCCCTTGAGCCCGACCTCGCGCGATCGCCGAACGCGATCGAGGTCGATCTCTATGGGTAGTAGCTCCTCGTTGCTGCCGGCCTGATACAGCACGTCGCCGGTCGGCGCTACGAACAGCGAGCGGCCGTTGCCGCCGTCTCCGATGCCGTTGATGTCAACCACGAACATCTGGTTCATGGCCGCCGTGGCGCGCGCGATCGAGAGCTCCACGTCGCGGTCCATCGTGGGTGTCAGTGTGGGGTGCAGCAGAACCTCGGCGCCCATTGCCGCCAGCGTACGGCTGGTTTCGGGGAACCACATGTCGTAGCAGATGCTCACACCGAAGCGGCCGGCCTCTGGCACGTCGAAGACGCAGAACTCGGTGCCCCATTCAACGCCCGTCTCGTAGGGCATGAAGGGGAACATCTTGCGGTACCGCGCGATGACCGCCCCGCTGGGATCGATCACGGGCGTGGTGTTGAAGATTCCCTTGTCGGTTTGCTCGTACAGCGAGCCGGGCAGCAGCCAGATGCCGTGCTTGGCCGCCAGGCGTTGGTACTGCTCTTCCACCTGGCCGGGAAGCGGCGTGGCGTGGCCCGTCCATCCGCCGAAGGTGGCCAACTCGCTGACGACGACCATCTGCACCCAGGGGTAGAGGTGCATAAGCATCTCGATGCGGTCGCTCACGTGCTCGAGGTTCGAGCGTCGGCCCGAGACATTCAGTTGCAGGCCGGCGATGGCGTAGGGGCGCATGGGTTCGTTCGCCTTTCGTACGAGGCACCATAGGAGCCGGTCATGCGAGGGATGGGGACTTGAGCCAACACGGCGGGCGGAGGCTCAGCCGTTCGCGTGCTGTTCGATGCTGGCACACAGGATGTCGAGCCCGTGCCCGAGCTGCTCGTCGGTGATCACCAGCGGCGTGAGCACGCGGACGCAGTTGCCCGCCACGCCCGCGGAGATGACAAGCAGCCCCTTGCTTCGACAGTCGTCGATGACCGACTTCACGAGCGCGGGCGCGGGCCGGGTGGGGTCGCCGCCCTCGCACAGCTCGATGGCCATCATGGCGCCGAGACCACGCACGTCGGTGACGGCGTTTACCTTCTTCTGGAGATCGGTGAAGCGGGTGCGGATCGTGTCGCCGATGCGCTTGGCTCCGGCGTTCAGGTCGAGCTCCGCCATCCGCTGGAGGGTGGCGAGCGCGGCGGCGCACGACACCGGGTTGCCGCCGTAGGTGCCGCCCAGCGTGCCGGGGTTCACGCGGTCCATCACCGAGGCCTTGCCGATCACGCACGCGATCGGCAGCCCGCCGCCCATGGCCTTGGCCCAGGGCGAGAGGTCGGGCTTCACGCCGCTGTACTCGTAGCCGGCCCACGTGCCCGTGCGGCAGAAGCCCGATTGCACCTCGTCGAAGATCAGCACGATGCCGTGCTTGTCGCAGATCGTGCGGAGGCCCCGCAGGTACGCCTTGGGCGCGACGTTGAAGCCGCCCTCGCCCTGCACCACCTCGATGATGATCGCCGCAACCTGGCTGGCCGACACCGTGTCGTCGAACGCGCGCTCCAGCCGTGCCAGCTCACGCTCCGCCAGCGACGCCTCGTCGATCGTCTCGCCCGGCAGCGCCTTGGGGAAGGGCAGGCGATAGATCTCTGGGGCATACGGGCCGCAGCCTTCCTTCAGACGCACCTTGCTCGTCAGCGAGCCGGCGAGCAGCGTCCGGCCGTGGAACGCCCCCGTATAACAAATGACGCCCGCGCGGCCTGTGGCCTGACGGGCGATCTTGATGGCGTTCTCGACGGCCTCGGCCCCGGTGTTGATGAGCATGGCCTTCGTGCCGTCGCCTGTGTCCTCATGATGGGGGAACAGCTCGACGAGCTTCTCGCACAGGGCGACGTACGGCTCGTACGTCGCCACGTGGGCGCACGCGTGCTGCAACTCGCCCACCTGCTGGCGGATGGCCTCGACCACCACCGGGTCGCTGTGTCCCACGCCCATCACGCCGATGCCGCTGGCAAAGTCGATGAATTGCTTGCCGTCCACATCGGTGATGATGGCGCCCTCGGCGCTGGCGGCTGTCATGGGACTGAGCATGCCCACGCCCGAGCAGACCACCTTCTGGCGGCGGGCGACGAGCTCGTCGCTTCGGGTTCCGGAGGTGGGCGGCGCGGGATTGGTCGAGGCGGTGGCTGGCACGGGCAGGCTCCTGGTTGGGGGTATGGCCCCGGACCGGATTGTATGGGGGACACCGCCGGGCTGGGCTCGGAACGGGTGTCTTATGGGTTCGTTGTGGCGACGTGTGGCTAGCGGTAAATCTTGAGGTTCTTGAGACCGGCGAGCGGCGAGACATCGGTGACGCCCATGCCGGTGAGGTTGAGCGATTGCAGATTGGTGAGTTTGGCGAGCGGGGTGACATCGGTGACGCCCGTGAAGCTGAGATAGAGCGATTGCAGTTTGGTGAGTTTGGCGAGCGGGGTGACATCGGTGACACCCGTGCTGCTGAGGTAGAGCGAATGTAGATTGGTGAGTTTGGCGAGCGGGGTGACATCGGTGAC
>JGI12316J14372_10000722_pt1 | contig 54090 bp, 56 predicted proteins | sample MarCyaLeptolynsp_FD_14372 | JGI IMG/M metagenome (IMG submission 14372)
GTTCATTCGTCACCTTATAAGTCGTGCGCGATATGGTCGCAACCAGTTGACCTCTTTCGGACGTTTGTATATGTGAATAAATATATCGTGCACGATATAAAATTTTGCAAGCTAATACAATTGCTACGATTTTACAGATAAAAAAGGAGCGAAGAGATGACAGTGGATGTGCTTTATGAAACCAGGGCCCGCGCAACGGGTGGACGCGATGGCAAAGCTGAGACCCTTAGCGGTTCATTCAAGGTGGATCTTGCGACCCCAAAGGAATTGGGCGGCGCTGGCGGTGCGGGAAACAACCCTGAAGAACTGTTTGCCGCCGGTTATGCGGCCTGTTTCATCGGTGCAATGAAATTTGTCGGTGGCCAGGAAAAGATTGCGGTACCAGCCGAGACCTCCATTACATCCACGGTCGGGATAGGCCCGCGTTCTGAAGGTGGCTTCGGTCTGGAGGTGGCGCTGGAAATTTCATTGCCAGGTGTCGAGCGCTCCGTGGCTGAAGACCTCGTTGCCAAAGCCCATCAGGTCTGCCCTTATTCCAACGCGACACGCAACAACATCGATGTGAAGCTTTCGATTGCCTAGGTCGGGGCAGCATTGAAATCAATTCAGAACGCCCTGCATCTGTGCGGGGCGTTTTTGCGTTCAAACCGATGGACGAGCAAGTCGGTTACCTGAAATACTGCCTGTAACACGAGTCTTTGTGAGCGGATGAATGACCAGTGCACCACCACCTATCGACGGCATTTTGGAAACAGCCGTCTATGTCGACGATATGGAGGCGGCTCACGCTTTTTATTCGGACATACTCGGGCTCAAGCGCATGGTCGCCGGGGAGCGCTTGTTTGCCTATGACGCGGGCCCTGCGCAGACACTGCTCGTGTTTTACCGCGGCCATACAGGTGAAGACGTTGAAACGTCAGGCGGCGTTGTTCCGGGCCATGACACGGTCGGGCACGGCCATTTTGCCTTCCGGATTTCCAGAGATCAGTTGCAGCCCTGGCGCGACTACCTGACCAAAAGCGGCGTGGTGATTACGAGTGAGGTCACCTGGCCCGCAGGAGGTATCAGCATTTACTTCGAAGACCCGGACGGAAATGTCCTGGAATTGGCAGCTGCACCACTCTGGCCCAACTTCTTATCGTGAATCTTAAGATTTTTCGGGCAAGTTTTGCCACTTGGGGTCTGAGCCAAGGGTACGGACTCATAAATGAAATCGATCTGGTTTGGGTCGTTTTGACCATATGAAAGGAACGAAAGCGCAGGAAATGTGGTTCATTTTCAAGCCTTTCGCGACGTGGCAGATGGTCAAAACGGCCAAATCCGAAGGACGGCAAAATGGCTTCACCTCGCAGCGTCACCGTGCTTGACCGGGCAACAAGCCCGCTCTTCACACGCTTCCTCGCGAGATTTCGCCATATCTGCCGCCAAATCGGCTTCATCTATGAGTCCGTACCCTAGCGTGCGGGTGGCAAAATGAACTTCTTGCAGGCAATCTTTCGAACATTGTTCTACGTTGTGGTCGGAGGGGTTATCTCGATCGCAGGGGCGGCATATTTCTTCATGAACTGGGAACCGGACAGAGACGAATTTCCCATTCGCGGCATAGATGTCTCGCATCATCTCGGTGACATTGATTGGGACAAGGTTGCCGGCGACGACGTTGCCTTCGCTTATATGAAAGCCAGCGAGGGTGGTGATTTCCGGGACGGCGCATTTGCCCGGAACTGGGCAGGGGCGGGCGCAGCCGGTGTCGCACGTGGCGCTTATCATTATTTCAGTCTGTGCAAGCCAGGTCGTGAACAGGCGGTCAACTTCCTGAGCGTTCTGCCGAATGACCAGGGAATGCTGGCACCCGTACTGGATCTTGAATTCACCGATGGCTGCACGAAGCGGCCGCCGGTCGCGGACGTTCAAAGGGAAATCTCTGAATTCGTGAAGCTCGTAGAGCAGTCGGTCGCCAAGAAGGTGATCTTCTACGCACCGGAAGAGTTCTATCGATCCTATCTGAAAGATCAGGGATTGAACCGGCGGCTCTGGACCCGATCCATCTGGCATTCGCCGTCCTACACAAAGGACTGGTTCCTCTGGCAGTATCAGGACAGGGGCATGATCGAGGGCATTACAGGCAATGTGGACCTGAATGTNCTGAACGGCGAGATCANCGTGAATGATCTGAAGTCATGATATTTAATTNTCTGTATTTATTATAAAAAAACAGANGTATTGACTTTAACGTAAAAAGGCGAAACTGTGCGCTCAACAAGGAGCGGGCATGCAGCGCTATTTCACGATCACCCAGCTTACGCAGGAATTTGACATCACCACACGTACGCTTCGCTTTTACGAGGCTCAGGGACTTGTGTCTCCGAACCGGCGTGGCAGGCAACGGCTTTACACGCCCGGTGACAGAACCCGCATCAAGCTGATTTTGCGTGGCAAACGGCTCGGATTTTCCCTGAATGAGATCAAGGAAATGATCGAGATGTATGGCAGTGCGCCGGGTGAAGCCGGGCAGCTTGGGTTGCTGCTTGAAAGGATTTCCTTCCGGCGCGACGAGCTGCTTGAAAAACAGCGTGACATCGAGCTGACCCTGCTCGAACTCGATGAAGTCGAAGAAGGAGCCAAGGCGCGTATGGCCGAACTGGGCGCCAAGGTTCGAATGGAGAACGATTGATGGATCTTGCCCCGAGGGATCCCGATTGGGAAAGCCGCGTTCGAAAGAGTTTCGCGGCACAAAAATTCATGGAGCATCTGGGAGCCGAGATGGTGCATCTGTCCCCTGGTGGGGTCGATATCGAGCTCAGGATGCGGCCGGAGCTCACCCAGCAGCATGGTTTCTTTCACGCCGGGGCGACATCCTCGATTGCCGACAGTTCCGCCGGATATGCGGCGTTGACGCTGTTTGCCGCCGACTTTGGGGTGCTTACCAGCGAGTACAAGGTCAATCTGCTCAATCCCGCGAAACAATCCGTGCTTCTTGCGCGCGGAAGGGTAATCAAGCCCGGCAAAACGCTAACGATCGCAAAGGCGGACGTTTACGGGCTCGACGATGGTTTGCAGGTGCATGTGGCGACCGGGCTTTTTACGCTGATGAGCGTTGCCGGGGTGAAGGACTGAAGAATGGCTGAAATTCTGGTGCGCCCGCTGGCACGGGACGACAGACCCGAGTGGGAAAAGCTCTGGGGCGAATACCTCGTGTTCTACGAGCAGGAACTGGCAGCCGGAGTAACGGAGGATCTGTTTGAAAGACTGCTTTCGCCGGCGTCCCACCGTGCTTTTGTCGCCGAAATCGACGGGAACGTTGTCGGCCTGGTCCACTACCTTTTCCATGACAGTACGTGGACTTCGGATCGGGTTTGCTATCTGGAAGACTTGTATGTCAGCCCGGACATTCGCGGCGGTGGTGTCGGTGGCAAACTGATTGAAGCCGTTTACGCAGCCGCCGACGCGGAATCGAATGCGAGCGGCAAGGTGTACTGGCACACGGATCAAAAGAACAAGCGCGCGCAGGTGCTCTACGACCGCATCGGCGAGCTAAGCGATTCCATACGCTACGTGCGGCCCAAGGATGGGGCCGCCGGGAGGTAAATCAATGATCAGAAACGACTTTCCGAACTTTAACTTCGATCTCGGTGAAACGGCGGACATGCTTCGGGACACCGTACGTTCCTACAGTCAGGACCGTATAGCGCCCCTTGCCGAAAAGATTGACAGGGAGGACTGGTTCCCGCGGGAAATCTGGCCCGAGATGGGTGAACTCGGTCTGCATGGAATCACGGTTGAGGAAGAGTGGGGTGGTTCCGGACTAGGCTATCTGGAGCACTGCATCGCGATGGAAGAAGTCAGCCGGGCATCAGCCTCCGTCGGATTGAGCTACGGCGCGCACTCCAACCTGTGCGTCAATCAAATGCGCCGTTGGGGCACCGACGATCAGAAAAAGAGATATCTTGAAAAACTGATTACCGGAGAGCATCTCGGTGCGCTGGCCATGTCCGAGCCGGGAGCCGGGTCTGATGTGGTTTCCATGAAGCTGCGCGCTGACAAGAAAGGGGATCGCTATGTCCTTAACGGTTCGAAGATGTGGATCACCAACGGGCCGACTGCGGACACCTTGATCATCTATGCAAAGACTGATCCTGACGCCGGACCGAAAGGGATAACAGCGTTCCTTGTCGAGCGGGACTTTCCAGGGTTTTCCGTTGCCCAGAAACTGGACAAACTGGGCATGCGTGGCTCCGACACTGGCGAGCTTGTGTTCCAGGACTGCGAGGTGCCGGAGGAAAACGTTCTTGGCGAAGTCGGTAAGGGCGTCAATGTCCTGATGTCCGGTCTCGATTACGAACGAGCTGTTCTTGCCGCCGGCTCGGTCGGCATTATGCAGGCGGCCATGGATGTGGTCATGCCTTATGTGCATGAACGTCAGCAGTTCGGCCAGCCGATCGGCACGTTCCAGTTGGTGCAGGGCAAGGTCGCCGACATGTATGTCACCATGAATGCGACAAAGTCCTACGTTTATGCGGTCGCAAGAGCATGCGACCGGGGTGAAACCACACGTGAAGATGCTGCCGGGGCCATTTTGTTTGCCGCGGAAAATGCGACCAAAATCGCGCTTGATGCCATCCAGCTTCTGGGAGGCAACGGGTATATCAACGAATATCCGACAGGACGCTTGCTGCGCGATGCCAAACTCTATGAGATCGGGGCAGGAACGTCCGAAATCCGGCGCATGCTGATCGGGCGGGAAATCTTCAACAAGACGTCGTAATTGTCAGGCAGGGTCGCGCCTTTGCCCAAGAGGAGGGGGAGGATGAGCGCGAGCTGGTTCTCNGCGAAGGTCGAAAAGAAGTCCNGCAGGATTGAGGGGACGGGCCTTTTTGCCAAAACTCNNATTNTTGAAGGTGAGCTGCTCGTTGTGAAAGGCGGGCACATCTTCGACCGCGNAACCCGCGACCACCTGGCGCAAAGTCTCGGTCCGGCCGAGATCCAGATTGCCGATGACCTGTTTCTNGGGCCGCGNACNCCCGAAGAGCGNGCCGCCTCCATGATGTTTCTCAATCANTCNTGTGAACCCAATGTCGGCATCAANGGCCAAATNTGCTTTCATGCAATGCGCAGCATCGAGCNCGGTGAAGAACTGACTTTCGACTATGCGACCGGGGACAATGACGACTGGAGCATGACGTGTTCCTGCGGATCGAAAAACTGCCGGGGTCTGGTTTCGGGAATGGACTGGAAAATCGAAAACCTGCAAAAACGGTATCGAGGCTGGTTCTCTGAATACCTTCAATCCAGGATCGACGAGGAAGCGAGCGGGTCGTGAAACAATCAAGAGTGCCGGACACTGCGGATGCAAAATCCCCGGCGGGAGCAGATATCAGTTTTCTCATGGACGGTGCGACTGGCAACATGATCCATGCATCGGTTCCGGCCGGTCAGATCAATCGGGCGACGCGGCACAAGACCGTAAGCGAATTCTGGTTCGTGCTGGAAGGCAAGGGAAAGATCTGGCGGTCGGACGGCAATTCGCAAAGTGTTGTCGATTTGGAACCGGGCGTGTCGATCGACATCCCCGTTGGCACTGCCTTTCAGTATCGGAGCGACGAAAACCAATTCCTCAAGTTCATCTGCATATCCATGCCGCCATGGCCCGGAGATGACGAAGCTGAATATGTGGACGGCATTTGGCAGGAAACCATTGATGCCTGATCTCCTGCTGTCCGGGTTGCGTACATGCCCGAAGAGTTGATCAGGACGTCGCATGACCCGAAAAATCGCGTTGGTTGCCGGTTCCACGGGAGGAATTGGCGCAGCTACAATTGAGGCCCTGGAAACATCGGCCAGTTACGACGAGGTCATCGGGCTGAACCGAAACTCCGCGCCGCCTCTGGATTTGCTGGACGAAAAGACCATCGCTGCTTGTGCGCACTGGGCCGGGTCACTTGAAGGTGACATTCGATTGGTTTTCGTGGCGACCGGTTCGCTTACGCCGGATGGCATGCGCCCGGAAAAGAGCTTGCGCGAAATTGATCCCGATCTGCTGGCAAGGTCTTACGCGATCAACGCAATTGGACCTGCGCTGTTGCTGAAACACTTTTTGCCATTGTTGCCGAGACAAGGCCGCAGCGTCTTTGCCGTGCTATCTGCCCGCGTGGGGTCGATCGGCGACAACAAGCTCGGTGGATGGTACGCCTATCGTGCCTCCAAGGCCGCGCTGAACCAGATCGTGCGAACGGCTTCCGTGGAACTTGCGCGAAAGGCTCCGGAGGCGATCTGCGTTGCTTTGCATCCCGGTACCGTCCGGACCCAGCTGACGGACGGTTTTTCCAAAAGCGGTCTGGATGTACAGGAGCCCGAAATCGCGGCAGGCCGTCTGCTGTCTGTGGTAGACTCTCTGTCTCCATCGCAGACCGGCGGCTTTTTCGACCACATGGGCAAGACGATTTCCTGGTAAGCGGGTTTTTGTTGAACCTGCCATCGTTTCTGCCAGAAATAACGTTCTGAGCTGGTTTCCTCCAATTTGGCACGTTTCAGGTAGCACACATGACCGATCCATTTTTCCATCCCGTGTCCGGGTTCGACTTGCCGCGTTTTGCAGGTGTTCCGACATTCATGCGACTGCCGCATGTGGATCTGGAGGATCCAAGGATTTCGGAGGTTACCATCGGTCTGATCGGCACGCCCTGGGATGGCGGAACGACCAACCGGCCGGGTCCGCGGCATGGCCCGCGGCAACTCAGGGACATGTCCACGATGATCCGGGCCCAGAACGGTGCGACTGGTGTCAGGCCGTTTGAACTGGTCAATTGCGCGGATCTTGGTGATGTTGGCCCCAATCCCGCGAGCGTTGACGACAGTCTCGTACGCATGACCACCTTCTACGACAAGGTCGTTGCCGCTGGCATTGTTCCACTCTCGGCAGGCGGCGATCATTTGTGTTCTCTGCCGATATTGAGATCGCTGGCCAGGACCAAGCCGCTTGGCATGATCCACTTCGACAGCCACACGGACCTCTTCAAGAGTTATTTCGGTGGGATGCAGTACACTCACGGCACACCGTTTCGCCGCGCCGTTGAAGAAGGTTTGCTGGACCCGAAGCGGGTCGTGCAGATCGGCATTCGAGGCACGGCCTATGACAGCGAAGACAGGGATTTTGCAGAAAGTGTCGGGATCAAGGTCATTCCCATCGAAGAATTTCATGCACGCGGACCGGAAGATGTGATGGTCGAGGCGCGGGAGATCGCCGGAACGGGTCCAACCTATGTTTCCTACGACATTGATTTTGTCGATCCAGCGTTCGCCCCGGGCACGGGTACGCCTGAAGTGGGCGGTCCGAATTCGTTTCAGTCGCTGCAGGTGGCGCGGCTGCTTGAGGGCGTGGATATCGTCGGCGCCGACCTGGTGGAAGTATCGCCGCCCTTCGACGCGAGCGGCGCGACCGCGTTTCTCGGCGTTTCCATTATGTTCGAACTGCTGTGCAACATGGCATTGGCCGCAAGGGCGCGTGCTGCCTGACCGATTCAGAGCAGCGCAATGTGCGCCAAAATTCAAATGTTCCGCCAAATTCGGACAGACGAATTTGGAATCGCTTAAGAGGTGTCCCGCCATGTCCGGCGAAACCGACCTGAATGTCCTGATCTCGCATATGCGGCCCATGCTCGATCCGGAGCCCTATGTCTTTTGCACCTTCGCAAACAGGACACTTGAGCAACTTGCCGAGTATGAGCCTGTCGGCCTGTTCGCTGAAACGGAGGGCATAACGGCGATCTTGCCGGTCGAGCGCGCCCGGGAACTGGGNCTTGCNGACGCNGAGTGGTTTCGAAGAATCACGCTGACGGTGCACTCTTCCNTGGAAGCAGTCGGTCTCACCGCTGCAATCGCCGCAGCGCTTGCTGAAGAAGGGATACCGGCCAATGTGGTCGCGGCCTATTTTCACGACCACGTCTTCGTACCGGCTGAACGGGCGGAAGACGCCCTGGAGGTTCTCAGAGCGAAGTCAGGGATAGCCTGACCGGCTGAAAGTCTTAGGAGCCGTGGATTTGACCTTGCAATTTGGCGCGCGGGTTCCCATTCCTAACCGTAAGCATTCAGGGGTAAGGTCATGCAACGGGTGAAGCGGCGTCTGTCGGCCATTATGTGCGCAGATGTTGCACAATATTCCAAGTTGATGGAGCGGGACGAACACGGGACGCTCGACCGCTTAAAGGCCTATCGGTCCGTCATGTCGTCACTGACCGAAAGCCACAATGGGCGCATTGTGAACACATGGGGCGATGCGGTTATCATCGAATTCGCCTCCGTGATTGAGGCGGTGCAGTGCGCGGTCGACATTCAAAACGAACTGTCGCTTCGAAATTCGGACCTCCCTGAAATCAACCGGATGGACTTTCGTGTCGGAATCAACCTCGGCGACATCATGGTTGAGGGGGACGACATATACGGCGACGGCGTGAACGTTGCCGCGCGCTTGCAAGAGCTTGCGCCGCGCGGCGGGATCATGCTGTCGCAATCGGTGTATGACCAGGTCAAGGCCAAGGTCGCGCTTGGCTTCGACCCACTCGGTCCGCAGCAGGTCAAGAACGTAAGCGAGCCCGTGGAGACTTATGCCGTAAGACTTGGCGGTCGAAACGCTCCGCAGGAGATGCCGTCTGACCAGACTGGAGAAGACCCTTCTGCGGCGCCGAATTCCAGTGAACCCCACCCCGACTGGGATAAAGACACGCGCGCGGTTGCGAATGGATTTGAACAGGCGCGCCGCTGGTTACGTGGGCAGCCGCGCCGGGTAAGATTCTGCGTCTTCATGATCGGCGTTTTCTTCGTGTTGAACCTTCTGACGTCCGGCCTGTCGACGCTCTGGTTCTTCTGGCCTTCGCTGCCCTTTGCAGCAATGCTTGTTTGGCACCTTGTCGTCGGTCGAAGAGAGGGAGCTTTGAACGAAAACCCGAAGAGCGGAGATTGAAACAGGGCGNGTTGTCCACCATTGCCTTTCTGATAACTCTTTTCACGTTATTCAGGTTTTCAAGGTTTGCGAGGAGCCGACACTTCGCATAAACATGAACCAATCCTGCGCGGCGGCGAGACCAGTCCGCGCCAGACAATTGCCGGTCCGGCCGGCCCAACAGCCAAGGGAGCTAAATCCTGCGCATGAAAGACTATTCGACCACTGTGCCTGCACGTCTCGATGATGACGAGGACGACAAACCAAAGAGCCAGCCGTCGATTCAGGTCGACAAGCACCTGTTTGAGGCGCGTACCGTGCTCATAACCGGCCCGGTGACACAGGACATGGCCCGTGACGTTTGTGCCCGTCTTCTGGCTCTGGCACAGGTCTCAAACGATCCGATCACGGTTATCGTGTCTTCGCCTGGTGGCCACGTCGAATCCGGTGACATGATTCACGACACGATCAAGTTCATTGCTCCGGAAGTTCGTATTCTCGGCATGGGATGGGTCGCGAGTGCCGGTGCTCTGATTTACGTTTCCGTACCCAAGGACAAACGTTTCTGCACCCCAAATACCCGCTTCCTGCTGCATCAACCGTCAGGTGGGGCCGGTGGTATGGCGACCGACATCGAGATTCAGGCCAAAGAGATCATCAAGATGCGGGATCGCCTCAACAAGATCTTTGCAGATGCAACGGGGCAGCCGATTGACCGGATCGAGAAAGACACCGACCGTGATTATTGGATGAGCCCTGAAGAGGGGATCGAATACGGGCTGGTCGGCAAGATCGTGACCAGCGTCGAGGAACTGGGCTGAAGTCCCTCGATTTCAAACAAAACGCCGGCGATGGATCGCCGGCGTTTTTTGTATGAGGGCGGGCTTTGTCAGGCGCTCAGGACATCCTGTTCGACGGAATACACCATGATCGGCGCGACTGGCTTTGGATCGAGAACCTGAGGCTGCAACATCTCCATCAGACCGCGCAGTTCCGCTTCATCGCACTTGTTTCTCTTTCCGGCGAAGAACACGATGATCAGATGATCCACGAAGCGGTCGTAGACATCCGCGCATGTGCAAATCGGTGACAAGAGTTCGCATATCGGCTTGCCGTCATAAAAGGGTGCACCGCCTGCAAGAAAAATCAGGAATTCGGACAGGTCGTCCGAGCTTTCAAATTCCTGGCGGAAAGCGGCGGTGTCGAAACAAGGATCCTGCTCAAGCCTGGCTTGCAGGCGGGGCATCGCTCGCATGACTGCTTCGCGTCCACCGAGTTTCAAATAAAGTGTCATCTGGCTACCCTCGAATGTGCCTTTGAATGTGTGCCACAATACTGCCGCAGTTCCGCTCACATCCCTGTGACCCCGATCACGGTTATCACCTTTGTGAAAAACGACAGGTTTTTGTGACAACATGAGCGACGCGTCACCCTGCATTCAAGCGCGGAAACCCGGTGAAGCTTCGCTGCAATTTATGACATTTGATTTACAGTAATGTCTCAAACGCGATGAGCTTAAGTAGCTGGAATAATGGATCTTTTTTCTGAAGAATTTCTCGGATTGAACGAAGAAGAGAACCTGGAAATAAAGCCGGTGCGACCGAATACATGTTGCCTGTCGAGTGGGTAACACTGTTACTCAAGGTGTGAGGTGGATTGCATTGCGATCTCAAAATAGTCAGCCTCTGGCTCACCGCCTTTGCAATCGATTCCAAGCCAAACGGATACTGCTTTATGTTCTTTTACCTTGCAAAGATCGGATATTTTTTCATCCAGCCCTCCAATTTTCTCATTGCGATTGTGCTTTTCGGATTAGCTCTCACTGCGTTAGGCAAGCGCCGGAAAACGGGCCTGAGTTTGGCCTGGCTCGGGGTCGCCGGACTGGCAGTTTGTGGCCTGTCTCCGGCAGCGAATTGGATAATCCTGCCCCTTGAAGAACGGTTCCCAAGACCCTCGGAAATCGAAAACGTCGACGGAATTGTGGTTCTGGGCGGTGCAGTCGATACCATTGTGACAGGAGGGCGTGGCGATACGGCACTGACCACGTCCGGTGAGCGAATCACCATTACGGCGCGTCTTGCGACGCACCTTCCCGAAGCCAAGGTCATTCATTCCGGGGGGCAGGGGATCATCGTGTCTTCCCAGGCGACCGAAGCTGAAGGAGCGGCCCGGTTGTTTGACGATTTTGGCATTTCACCTGACAGGGTGATTCTCGAGGACGCGTCTCGCAATACCTGGGAGAATGCCGTTCTGACCAAGGAGCTCGTTGACCCGAAACCGGGCCAAAAATGGTTGCTTGTCACCTCTGCATATCACATGCCTCGCGCCATGGGCGTCTTTGAGGAGGCCGGGTGGACCGGCGTAACGGCCTATCCGGTCGACTACAGAACGCGCGGTGAAGAGGACAGGTCACTTGGATTTTCAGGTGCTTCCAAGGGATTGAGGCGATTTGATCTTGCCTTCAGGGAATGGGTCGGACTGCTCGTTTACCGATTGACGGGGCGCAGTGCGTCACTTTTCCCGGCACCGAAACTGCCGCAATCGGACAAATAGTGATCATAAGTCCAAAGTTACCTCTTTTTCAGGACGTTGCGGCGCACCATATGAAGGATCTCAGGGTTAGATAAGGACGTGGGCAGATGGTCCTCGAAGCGCCGATTGTTGCGGCAGACGTGGTGCAGTGGCTCTATAGCGATGCATCTCATTTAAAAGACACGCTTGAAATTATCAGCGAGCTGGCCGAGCGCCTGCGAGATGGCGGTGTGCCTGTCGACAGGGCGACCACCGGAATTTGGGTTGTGCATCCCATTGTGCGCGCAGAGGGATCCGTTTGGACCAGTGACGGGACCAAGGAACTGCGGCTCTATACAGCCGACAACAGCTCCGACGAAGACTATCAGACCAGTCCGATCAAACGGGTCCATGTGACCAGAGAACCCGTCAGGGTGCGGTTGGAAAAGTCACCCGAAGAGGCTGCGGAATTTCCGATAACCGTCGAACTGCGCGATGCCGGATACACGGATTACATTGCGTTGCCGTTGCCGTTCTCGGACGGTTCGGTCAAGGTGACGGGATTTGCAACCAAGTCGCCCGGGGGGTTCAGCGGCTCTCACATCAGCGTCTTTGAATCACTCGTTCGTCCCCTTGCTCTGGTCTGTGAACTCAAAACGCTCCGGCGGACTGCCGAGACGGTGCTCGACACGTATGTCGGGCCGCGCGCGGGTGTGAAGGTTCTGGACGGGACCACGCGGCGCGGTCAGGGAGAATGGATCAAAGCGGTTGTCAGCTTTGCGGATATTCGCGGTTTCACACGTCTTTCCAATACGCTTCCAGCGGACATGCTCGTTAAGTTCCTGAACAAGTATTTCGGCGCCATGACGGCTGCGGTCGAAGCGCACGGTGGCGAGGTGCTGAAGTTCATAGGCGACGAGGTCATGGCAATCTTTCCGTACGAGAGCGAGGAAGAGGCACGGGATGCGGCGAAGCGGGCGCTGCTTGCAGCTCGGGATACGCTTAAGCGCATCGACAACATCAATTCTTCGAACACATGTGCCATGACACCGGATCTGAGCGTTGGCATCGCGCTCCATGCCGGCGACGTCTTTTACGGCAATGTCGGGAGTGAGACCCGCCTCGATTTCACGGTTGTCGGTCCGGTTGTTAATCTGGCTGCCCGGATTGCCCAGCTGTCAAAGGATCTTGGTCGGGAAGTGCTTGTATCTGATGCCTTGTCGGACATCATGGGATGCCGGTCAGGCCTCTACGGTCGTTACAAGGTCAAGGGCTTCGAAGAGCCTGTTTCTGTCTATTCGCCTGACTTGTCCGGAGACTCCAAGTTCGGATACTGCCCGGACAACACGGCGGCTCTGGCCCTTGAAGCGAACTGACGACGCAGCAGCACAACAAGCACTGCCAGCGTTGCCAGGGCGAAGGCAAAGGGTCCGGCGAACCAGCCCAGAAATCCGATCGCGAAGAAAAGGGCTCGCTGGCCGCGGTTAAAGTGGCGGCCAGCGAGCACGATCAGGTCCGCTGCCTGAAGGCCAACTTTCTGAGCCTCGCGAGGGTCTGACGTTTCCCGTTCAGGCACCGCTCCCATGACAATGCTGGCGTAGTTGAAGAGCCGGTAGGCCCAGCCAAACTTGAAGAAGCTATACGCAAAAATGAGCATCAGCCCGAGGACTTTGACNTCCCATAGCGCGCGGCTCGTTTCAACNGGTATCGAAAGGTCTCCCGCGATCTGAACGATCCGGTCGGTTGCTTCAAGCAGCGCGAACCCTCCACCGATCGCCAATAAGGCAGTNGAGGCGAAAAAAGCGGTGCCCTGTTGAAGTCCGGACATAATCGAGGTGTCCATGATGCGAACCTCNCGCGAGCACATGGAAATCATCCAGCCGCGCCGGTAGTCGTCCATGGCGTGGGAGAGTGTCCTTTTGCTTAAAGGGCTCAGCTCCACGATCAGATCGTAGCCGAACCAGGCGACCAGGAACCAGATAGCTGCGGCTAAATCCAGGTTCGAAAGAGCATGCATGGCAAAACTTTCATTCAAATTCTGCCTCCCTTTAAAATCATAAGCGGCTGAAATCAAAGAAGGGATTTTTTGATCTGCAAAAATAGCTGGTCAGCTGCTCCATTTTTGCGCTTGCGGTTTGGTAATGGATCGTTTACCTCCTCGCCCCAATGGCGCCATAATTCGTAATGCAGGGCATGGCGCTCCAAAAAAAAGTGTAGGGCTTTTATGGACGAAAACGTGCAGAAATCTTGTTGGAGCGTCACTCTTTGGACTGTCGCTGCAGTAGGCGCCGCATTGACGATGATCCTTTTGTTAAATGACGTGGAAAGCGCACAACAAGCCGTCATCGTTGCCAAGTAGGGCCAACGGGACGTTTTCAATAAAAGGCGCAGCGAAGACTGCGCCTTTTTCAATTTGAAGCCATTCAAGCGTCAATCAAGCGCGATGGACGGATCGGGCCGGTCAAGCGGGCCGGAATTCCGGCGGAACTCCATCTGGCGCACGACTGTCTTGCCCTCTGGATAGCTCACCAGGAAGCCAGTGTAGGCTGCCGGTCCAAGCGGCAAGAGAACGAACCGCGCAAGGCCAAGTTGCGGCCAAACAATGTCTGCGCCCCATGCTGGAATTGCTTCCAGCTTTTCTGGAGCGTTCAGCGCCTCAATATCAATCCCGTGCAACAGTTCAGTATCAGATGCGTTCCAAGAAAGGCCTGCAAGGCCGCCTTCAAGCGGGAACAGCCTGAATTGCGTGCCGTTGATCGATACGTTGAGATTGTGGTCCGGATCCAAGACCATGGTGACCAAGCCGGATTTGCGATCCAGAAGCAGGGGCTGTCTGCTGCCATTTTGTTCCACGAAGCCGTTGGTGTTGACGACGCTGAATTCGCCTGCAGGTAGTTCCTGCGCAGTCGTTTGCGTGACGGCAAGCAAAATCAAAGACGCAAAAATTGAAATCAGCCTTGGCATGCACAGGTCCTGTTGTTCTTCCGCGCATCCTAAAGGAAGACAGGTTTAGAAAGTCTTGGAACAGGCTGGGTTGTGAGCGCGTCGGATGAGCCGGTTATCGTGAAAGTGTCACGACAAGGTCTTCGATCGTGGAAAGCTCTGCTTGCCAGCCGATTGCCCTTTGCGTGTGCGCGACATCGACACGTTGCGAAAGGGCATAACCTGCTGACCAGTCCGTTTCCGGAACTGCATTCTCAGGCGCAGGCACCGTCTTGATTTCCAGCGGCAGACCGTGCCGCGCAGAAATGTGAGAGGCCAGATGTTCAACCGATATACCCGGTATACTGCTGGCAATCAGGGACATTCGGAAACGGGCCTGCTTCAGACCCAGGACATAAAACGCGGCAAGATCGTTGACCTCGATGAGCGGCCAGATGGTATCCGGCGCCGCCCGTGTTTCAAAGGGAACGCCCTCTTTGAGCGCTTTGGTCATGTCTTTGATCGGCCCGTGCTCCCGACCGCACACAAGAGCTGGATGGATGATCACAAGGTTCAAATCCATGCCGTGTGAAAGCGTCCGGATCGTTTCACCCATGAAGCGAAAGGCCGGGAGAGGAGAGAAGGGGGTTTTCTCCGTGATGACTTCTTCACCGCCGAGTGCAGGGAACAACCAGATGCCACCTGTGTAGATGAGCTTCAGGGGCTGTTTCTTGTGTTTGGCTGCCTGTTTGAGCGACAACATCGCCAACCGGTCGATTCGGCCCATGTCCTCGGTGAATGTCGCGGCCGTGTGGATGACGGCCTCGCATGATGCTGCCCGTTCCACCCAGCCCTCGGGCGTTCTGAGGTCACCGGGAAAGGCGCTTGCCCCAAGGGCACGTAATTTGTCAGACGAAGATTCCGACCGTGCCAGAGCGATGACACGGACGCCGTTTGAAATCAGGCTTCTCACCACGGCGGAACCAATGACACCGGTGCCGCCGGTCACAAACACGTCCATTGGAAAAGTGAACCCTTTTCGCGGTTGGCGCGCAAGGTTTTGATGTGGGCACCTGTGTACAACCCACCACCCATTGAGCCGGTTTCCTTGACCTTATGTGCAGGCCTGCTAGGTCAGAAGTATGACCTTGCATCTGGTGAAATTATGCGTGGGCGCCGATAGCGCGGAGTCTCTTCAGGCCTGGATCGACTTTCGCGTTGAACAGGCGCGGACGGCCGGTCTTGAGGAAGTAACGACCCACACCACACGCATGGTGCCGACCCGTAAAGATGAATTGCTGGACGGCGGGTCGCTCTATTGGGTCATCAAGGGCAGGATCCAGGCGCGCCAGCATCTGCTGGATATTCGCCCGTTCACGGACGATGCCGGGGTCAAGAGATGCAATCTTGTACTGGAGCCACGCCCCCGCTACCAGCCAAAGCGCCCGTTTCAGGGTTGGCGCTATCTGAAGGTGTCGGACGCACCCGAAGACATGCGCGCGATCGGTGATACCAAGGCGATGCCGGATGGTATGCGCCGCGATCTGACTGAACTCTGCCTGCTTTAAGGCATAGCCTTGAACACTGAGCAGCTTTTCAAAACTTGCCAAATCGAACTGCCCGTCCCACTTTCTTGGACAAGGACTGCGACAAGGATCAGGCAGAATGGCCAAAACCCGGAACAGCGACAGGGACACTCTCGTTCGGCAAGGTGCCGGCGTCCCTTCGGCTGCCGATGATATCTCCGCTTTTCTCGAAAAGGCGAAAGAAATCAAACCCCAGCCGGGAGGCGGTGGCCGGTTGATATTTGCTCTGGATGCGACCATGAGCCGACAGGCGACATGGGACAGGGCTTGCCACATCCAGGCGGAAATGTTTCAGGAAGCCGGGAAGATCGGCGGCTTGAAAATCAAGCTCGTTTATTTTCGCGGTTTTGGCGAATGCCGGGCCTCGCGTTGGTTCGAGAAGAGCGACGAGCTTGCCAGGGCCATGAGCCGGATATCGGTGCAGGGAGGGCGCACGCAAATCGGCAAAGTGCTGTCGTCGGCGCTGTCTGCGGCGGCTGACGAAAAAATTGCCGCAGTCGTTTACGTTGGCGACTGCATGGAGGAAGACGTTGACATACTTTGCGACCGGGCGGGTCAACTCGGCCTGTTGGGCGTGCCGATGTTCCTGTTTCAGGAAGGACGGGACTCGGTCGCTGAAAGCGCCTTTCGGGAAATGGCACGTCTGACCAATGGCGCCTATTGTCCCTTCGATACCGGATCGGCGCAGCAATTGGCAGAGCTGCTGAAGGCGGTGGCCGTCTTCGCCAGCGGTGGGCACAAAGCGCTCAAGGCGCTCGACAAGAGCGGTGGGCGAGGTGCCCGGTTGCTCCTGGAACAGATTAAACGCAGCTGATGTTTTATTTTCTCGTTGGAGTGATCCTGCTCCTTGCGATCATTTTCGGAGCACGTGGCTTCGTTCAGGCCAATCCGGCGGATCTCGCGCGACAGGTGCGAAAATACGGTGGGATTCTGCTTTTGCTTCTGGGGGGGCTTTTCGCCGTAACCGGCCGCTTCATGTTTGCGATACCGGCAATAGGGCTGGGTTTGTCGCTTCTAGGTGTCGCCGGCCTTGGCGGCCTGACGGGGACTTACAAGCCCAACAAAGCGTCCGGGCAAAGATCGCGCGTCCGCACCGCGATGGTTGAAATGGAGCTGGACCACGATACTGGTGAAATGGCCGGTCTGATTTTGGCCGGCAGTTTTCAGGGTCAGAGGCTCGACGATCTCAGCGAACAGGATCTCTATGCCTTCTGGCAGGAGACCGGTCAGGACGATCAGAGCCGGAAACTAGTCGAAGCTTATCTCGACCGCAGGCTTTCCGGATGGCGTGAACACTTCCAGTCGGATGGAGCAGAGGGGCAGGGAAGCCCGGCGAGCTCTGGCCCCATGACAGATGAGGAGGCCTACGAGATCCTGGGGCTTTCTCCCGATGCCGGGGACGCGGAAATTCGAGCCGCGCATCGCAGACTTATGGTGCGGGTTCACCCCGACAAGGGGGGATCCAGTTTCCTCGCGGCGAAAATCAACGAGGCTAAAGACACGCTTCTCAGAAGACATTGACGGCATCCATTACGCAGTTACTGATAGATGGCGAAGCAGGCGAATTTTGCCTTTTTGAGTGTTCTACAAGCCTTGCGGGCTGAAGACTTGGTTTCAAAGCCGACGAAGCGAGCGCGGTAAAGAGTGGTCCCGTTCGCTTGCACTGGTTCGGTGTAAGGCGAGCGTCCGCGAAGGGCGCCGCCGGTCCTGGCCCTGGCTTTCTTGAGGAGCGCAACAGCCTGGTTCTCTGTTTCGGAGGCCGCGATCTGTACCTGCCAGCCTGGTTCAATGTCTGGTGTGTCGCTGGTCGCCACCGTAACGGTCTCACCCTTTTCACTGACATTGGAGACCGGGGTCGCGGCAATTGATGCGGTTGCCACCTTTACCGGTGCGGTCCGCACTTCGGGAGCCGGGGCCGTTTCAATCCTGATGGTCTCGACTTGAATTGTCTTGGGCGGCACTGCAGCTGCAATGGCTTTTTGACCCTGACTCCGTCTTTCGGCCTCGGACCTTGCGGCATCCTGGAGCGCCTGTTTCGAAACCGAGTTGGTCGTCAAATCAAGTTCGGGATTCTCGCGCCGGATCGGAGGCAGTGCAGTCGCGACGGCAAAGGTGCTGTCGAAACGCTGTTTGACCAGTCTCGGCGGCAGCGGGATCGATTCACCGAAGCCAGGAACCGTGGAAGAAGTGGTCCGTGCCACGTCTGCGGGTTTTGTTTCAGCTGTTGCGGCCGGTGCAGGAATTGGCGATGGTTTTTCGACAGGGTTGAATGCAAGCACCATTGGCGACCCGGTGGCGGGAGCAGGCATGCTGCCGGGCTTGGCTTTCGGCAAGGGCGGGTTCGTGAGCGCTGATGCGACGAAGATCTGCGCTGCGCCCCGTTTTGCGATCGGAGGTACGGTCTTTTTGCCGCGACTTGCCTTTGACAGATGCCGGTTGATCAGTTTGGTCATCTGAGCGTTTCGGGACGCACCGGTCCTGCCACCCATGACAACGGCAACAATTTGACGGCCATTTGTATTGACGGACGTGACGAGATTGAAGCCGGAGGCCCGGATGTAACCGGTCTTGATACCGTCGACACCCTTCACGCTGCCGAGCAGCTTGTTGTGGTTGCCGTATGTGCGGCCCTTGTACTTGTAGGACCGCGTCTTGAAATACCCGTAGTACTGCGGGAAGTGCTCCTGGATGGCGCGCCCCAGGGTCGCCATGTCCCGAGCCGTCGTGCGTTGACCCGAATTCGGCAAGCCATGAGGATTGCGGAAAGTTGTCTTTTTCATCCCGAGCGCGCGTGCTGTGCGGGTCATGCGCTCGGCAAATCTTTTCTCGGAGCCGCCAATATTCTCGGCAACGACCGTGGCAACGTCATTGGCAGATTTGGTCACAAGCGCCAGGATCGCGTCTTTCACCTTGATGGTCGTTCCTGGTTTCAGGCCAATCTTGGAAGGCGGCCGGCCGGCAGCATATTTCGAGACCTTGAGACGCGAGCTCAAGGACAGGCGCCCGGCTTCGAGTTCCTCAAACACCACGTAGAGCGTCATGATCTTGGTGAGAGAAGCGGGATACCGGTAGGCGTCTGCCGAATAAGAATAAAGCGTTTTGCCGGTCTTGGCGTCGACGACGATGCCGGCATACTTTGGGTTGGCCATTGCGGTCGCGGGAAGGCTTAAAAAAACAGCGCCGAGCGCCAGTACTTTGCCTATCCGGGCAATCGCCCTTGCACTGCGAAGAAAACGCATACCTAACACAGCTACTAATCCCAATCCGGGTCACACGTTTCTGTCTGGAGCAATGCGTCCGGGATCAATCCCCCTGCGATCCAAAGCGTTGCTCCGTGAATGTCAGATCATTTGATGGAAACACGGTTACGAATGTGTAAATGGTTTGCTGAAAAAGCACATTAAAATGTAGAATTTGATTAGAGTTAATCAATGGTTAAATTATAATTTTCTGATATTTTCTTTTCTTTATTTCTATTTAATCTTTTGAATTTGAGAAAATTTGTAAATAAAATCTGAATCGATTCCTAAATATGAGCTTTTTACTTATTTTTACTTGGATATCTGACGAAAATTCCACCAAACTGCATGAAACAACTCGAGGTGCCTTTAGCGTCGAAATTTGAGGTTGGTGTGCGGCGCAACATGACGGACCAGCGGGCAAATTTCGCGATCTTCGATTAGTTGGATTAATTTCTCGTAATGGTTGTTTTTGCAATGCAAAATCACCTTGACACTTATTGTGCAGTGCATTACGACGAGTTCCCGTAGGTAACGCGATGCGCGCGCCGGCAGCCTTATTGGGCCAAAGATGCAGGCTCTAGGACCCGGTCCGCCGGATAAGGGCAGTGAAATGATGAACAACTTTGAAGATCTCCAGAAGCTGAGCAAAGACAACATGGACATGGCCATGGAATCGTTCGGCTCCATGAGCAAGGGCTTCCAGGCGATTGCCGCTGAAGTCGCTGACTATCAGAAAAAGTCCTTCGAAGAAGGCACGGCAGCTGTAGAGAAGCTGGTTGCTTCCAAGTCTCTCGACAAAGCTTTCGAAGCACAGGCTGACTATGTCAAAAACACTTACGAAGGTTTCGTTGGCGAAATGACCAAGCTCGGTGAAATGGTCACCGACATGTCCAAAGACGCCTACAAGCCTTACGAAGGCGTTCTTGGCAAAATGGCTAAGTAACCCGAAACAATCCCGCAGTTTGCCTGCGATTGTTCAAAACCCGGCTCCATTGAGCCGGGTTTTTTCGTATATACACAGAAATGCTCGGAAATTGGCCGTGTGGAAGGGATCACTTCGTTCGCACACGGAATTGCGTTCCGTCCGCATCTTTTAATCATAATTCAGGCACCTACATTCCCGTGTAACGGTCACGCTTGTGTCACAAGCAGGACGTTCACCTGAAACTTGATGAAATCGACCATTGCGCGAGCGCGGCTTGCGCGGCAGGATTACCAGTGAAGATGAGAAACCCGCAGGGGTCGATCCTGCGGTTCCAATAAGCGGAATGGCCGGCATGTGCTGGCCGCTCCGGAAAATGAAGACCGGCGTGAGCCGGAGTGTTAGAGGCGATAGTTACGGCAATGTCGGCGGGCTCAGATTATGACAATGACGGTGGTGACGCCGGAACGGTTGTCGCTACCCGGACAAAAACGGTCACCAAACGGCCGAATCTTTACCGCGTGCTGCTGTTGAACGATGACTACACGCCGATGGAGTTTGTCATTCACGTCGTCGAAAACTTCTTCCAGAAGAATCGGGAAGAGGCGACGCGCATCATGCTCCATGTTCATCATCACGGTGTCGGGGAATGCGGAGTGTATTCCTACGAAGTCGCGGAAACAAAAGTCACTCAAGTTATGGACTTTGCGCGCAAGCACCAGCATCCTCTGCAATGCGTCATGGAAAAAAAGTGAGGACCAACGCACGTGCCTTCCTTCTCACGCAGTCTAGAAAAAGCCCTTCACCAGGCACTGGCATTCGCAAATGAGCGCCAGCAGGAATACGCCACGCTAGAACATCTCTTGCTGGCGCTGCTGGACGATCAGGATGCCGCCGCCGTCATGAGGGCCTGCAACGTGGACCTGGATACGATCCGGCGCAATCTGCTCGAATATATCGAGACCGAGCTGGACAACCTTGTCACGGACAGTGATGACGATTCAAAACCAACGGCAGGATTCCAGCGGGTCATCCAGCGCGCGGTAATCCATGTTCAATCCTCCGGGCGCGAAGAGGTGACCGGGGCCAACGTGCTCGTGGCGATCTTTGCCGAGCGCGAAAGCCATGCTGCCTATTTCCTGCAAGACCAGGACATGACGCGCTACGACGCGGTCAACTACATTTCCCACGGCATTGCGAAGCGGCCCGGCATGTCCGAGGCGCGGCCGGTCGAGGGAGCGGACGAAGAGGACATTCTTCCAGGCTCGGAAGGAGACAAGAAGTCCAACCAGAAAACAGACGCGCTTGAAGCTTATTGTGTCAACCTCAACGAAAAGGCTGAGGGGGGCAAGATCGACCCGCTTATCGGGCGCGACAGCGAGATCCAGCGCACAATTCAGATCCTGTGCCGCCGGTCCAAGAACAACCCGCTCTTCGTTGGCGATCCGGGTGTTGGCAAAACCGCAATCGCGGAAGGTCTTGCCCATCGCATTGTCAATGGCGATGTGCCGGATGTCCTGAAAGACGCAACAATCTTCTCCCTCGACATGGGATCGCTTCTTGCCGGTACGCGCTACCGGGGCGATTTCGAAGAACGGCTGAAGCAGGTGGTCAAGGAAATCGAGGACTATCCCGGAGCGGTGATGTTCATCGATGAGATCCACACCGTGATTGGTGCCGGAGCGACTTCCGGCGGGGCGATGGATGCGTCAAACCTTCTCAAGCCGGCACTTGCGTCGGGTGCAATCCGGTGCATCGGGTCGACAACTTACAAGGAATACCGGCAGTTCTTCGAAAAGGACCGGGCGCTCGTCCGCCGTTTCCAGAAGATCGACGTCAACGAGCCGACGATCCCGGATGCGATCGATATCCTGAAGGGTCTGAAGCCCTATTTCGAAGACTTCCACAAGGTCCGCTATACCAATGACGCCATCAAGACGGCTGTGGAGCTGTCGGCGAAATACATTTCCGACCGGAAGCTTCCGGACAAGGCTATCGACGTTCTGGACGAAACCGGCGCATCGCAGATGCTGGTGCCGGAAGCGCGTCGCCGGAAAACGATCGGTGTTAAAGAAATCGAGAACACCATCGCGACCATGGCGCGGATCCCGCCGAAGTCTGTCTCCAAGGATGACGCTGAGGTTCTGGAAAATCTTGGCAAGGACCTGAAGCGGGTCGTCTACGGTCAGGACTCGGCTATCGAAACCCTGGCATCAGCGATCAAGCTTGCGAGGGCCGGTCTGCGCGAGCCGGACAAGCCGATCGGCAGCTACCTGTTCTCAGGACCGACGGGCGTCGGCAAAACCGAGGTCGCGCGCCAGCTGGCATCGTCGCTCGGTGTTGAGCTGATCCGGTTCGACATGTCTGAATATATGGAGCGGCACACTGTGTCCCGCCTGATCGGTGCGCCTCCAGGTTATGTCGGCTTTGACCAGGGCGGCTTGCTGACGGACGGCGTTGACCAGCACCCCCATTGCGTACTGTTGCTTGATGAAATTGAAAAGGCCCATCCGGATCTCTTCAATATTCTGCTGCAGGTGATGGACCACGGCAAGCTGACCGACCACAACGGCAAGCAGGTCGACTTCCGCAATGTCATCCTGATCATGACGACCAATGCGGGTGCGTCCGATATGGCCAAGATGCCGGTCGGCTTTAACCGCGTGAAGCGGGAAGGCGACGACACCGAGGCGATCAACAAGCTGTTCACGCCGGAGTTCCGCAACCGCCTCGATGCCATCATTCCGTTCGGCAACCTGCCGATGGAAGTGGTCTACAAGGTGGTCGAGAAGTTCGTCATGCAGCTTGAGGTTCAGCTGGCGGACCGGAACGTCACTTTTGAGCTGACCGATGATGCGGTGAAGTGGCTGGCGACCAAGGGTTACGACAGCCGAATGGGTGCCCGGCCGCTTGGCCGGATCATTCAGGAACATATCAAACGGCCGCTTGCGGACGAAGTTCTGTTCGGCAAGCTCAAAAAAGGTGGAATGGTCAAGGTGTCGGTCTCAGAGGACGGCAATGGCCTCTTGCTCGAAAGTGTCGAGGAGCGGGCAACGCCACCGAAACCCAAGGCGAAAACCGAAGCCAAACCCAAGCCGAAGCGCCGCCGCAAGCCCGCTGCCAAGGCAGCGGCAAAGCCGACAAAGTCGTCCGGTGGCAACAAGGGTGGATCTTCCAAGAAGAGTCTTGTTCCGAAGGTGCCGCTGGCGGATTGATCCGACCCACCCGGCAAATAAAAGAACCCCGGACCACGGTCCGGGGTTTTTTGTTGCCGTGTATTGCCCCAAACATTCAAGCCATTCATCAAATCCATTCGACAAATTTGTTTGTTACGCGGTTCGCGTGTTCCTAATTTCAGAGCAACACAGAAGGAGCCAAAAAATGTCGGAACAGAAAGTCGCAATGATCACCGCAGGCGGATCCGGAATGGGCGCGGATGCTGCCCGTCGTCTTGCCGCCGATGGCATGAAGGTCGCGATCCTGTCTTCCTCCGGCAAAGGAGAGGTGTTGGCAGAAGAGCTCGGCGGTTTCGGGTTCACCGGGTCGAACTTGGAACCATCTGACTTGAAGTCATTTGTTGATAAAACCATGCAGGCCTATGGTAGAATTGATGTTCTGGTGAACTCTGCAGGCCACGGACCCAAGGGCGACATTCTGGAAATATCGGATGAGGACTGGCATCGCGGCATGGACTTTTATCTTATGAACGTCATCCGTCCGAGCCGCCTCGTCGCGCCGGTGATGGCCGATCAGGGTGGTGGCACGATCATCAATATCTCCACCTTCGCCACGTTCGAGCCGGACCCCATGTTTCCAACCTCTGGGGTTTTCCGCGCCGGACTGGCCAGTTTCACGAAGCTTTTTTCAGACAAATTTGCGGCAGCCAACGTGCGCATGAATAACGTCTTGCCGGGGTTCATTGACAGCCTTCCGGAAAAAGAAGACCGGCGCGAACGCATCCCCATGGGACGCTATGGTCGCTCCGATGAAGTCTCCGGTCTGATCTCCTATCTGGCAAGCGACGCAGCCGCCTATGTTACAGGACAGAACATCCGGATAGATGGCGGGCTGACGCGATCGGTTTGACACTTGAGCGTACTGGACAGAAACTCCGGAAAAATGTAAGGCTGCCTTATTATCTGACGTCTTGAGTCCAGTTCAAATGACCGTTCCCAAAGGGACCGCGCAAACGAATGCGCCTGAAGATCCGCCAAAGAGCGACCGCGAGTGGTTCCTACTGGGAGCGCGCGCGGCCATCTCGATCCCGGCATTGATCCTGACGGCCGCCTTTGTCGGTTTCGCCGGACTGGCGCGGGAAACGGGGCTGTCGCTTGCGGAAACGCTGTTGATGACCGGCTTCATCTGGGCGTTGCCGTCCATTGTTGTTCTGACCGGTGCATTGTCGTCCGGCATGGGACTGATCCCGGCCGCCATTGCCGTTGCGCTCGCCTCCGTTCGCCTGATGCCGATGACAATGGCGCTGATGCCCATGGTCAAGATTCCCGGGAAAACAAAGAACTGGCATCTGCTGGTCGCCTCCCATTTTGTGGCCGTGACCGCGTGGGTGTTTGCCATGCGCAATCTGCCCGATCTGCCGCGAGAAGCCCGTCTTCCCTTCTTCACAGGCTTTGGTGCCTCGGTGACGACGTTTGTGTTCTGCATGACGGGGATTGCCTACCTGATCGTAGAGCGAATGCCGGATGTGGTTGCAGGGGCTTTGGTACTTCTGACCCCGGTCTACTTTCTGTGCTCACTTTGGGGGGCTGCACGCCTTAACGTCGACAAGGCTGCCATGGTGGTCGGACTGGCGCTTGGGCCTGTCTTCTTTTTGTACCTGCCCGGACTTGATCTGTTGTGGACTGGCTTGATTGGCGGCACCGTCGCTTACCTGGGTATGCGCGTGCTGCGCGGAGGCCTGTCATGACGGATGGCCTTCTGCACGAAACCTGGTGGTGGCCCTATGTCATGATCCTCGTCGCCGGTTGGCTTGCCACCGATGTGTGGCGCTGGATCGGGGTATTTGCCAGCGGCAGGTTGCGGGAAGACAGTGAGTTGCTGATATGGGTGCGCTGCGTTGCAACTGCGCTCGTTGCCGGACTTATATCCAAGCTGATCCTGTTTCCTCAAGGGATCCTCGGCGACACACCGATGTGGCTGAGGATCGCTGCAACATGTGCCGGTTTTGCCGCATTCTTCCTGTCTCGCCAGAAAGTCATTGTCGGCGTGCTGGCTGCCGAAGCTTTTCTGATCGGCGGCTGGATGTTGCTTGACTCGCTCTGAAGGTCAGTTCGGCGTTCCGCGTGCGAACCGGTCTCAGCATAAAGCTTCTGGTCAGATGTTCTGCCAAGTCCTGTGACGTACCAGGCCCATTTAACGCTTGAACAATACTCTTTTGCGAGGATCCCGGGAAGTTTCGCAGTTTTTGTCACCTTCACCGGAAGGCGAATATCCATAATGTTCCCGCCGCGATCTGTCAGCTCCGACGACGAACTCCTTGCCGGTTCACAAACCACACGGACTTCGGCCTATGACGGTGCGTTTGAGAAAAGCCTCGTCTATGTCCTGATTGCAGCAATTGCGGTGACGCTCGGGCTGCAGTTCCTGTTTGTTTTCAGGACCGACATGAACTGGGACGAGTTTTATTATCTTTCTCAGGTTTACGAGCACAGGGCAGGTAGCCTGAGCAGATCCTTTCAAACCTTCCACGTGCACCTGTTTGGTTGGCTTACATCATTGGATGCACTGGAGCCGACGCAGATATTGCTGGGGCGGCTGGTCACCTATCTGCTGCATTGCTTCAATCTGTATTTCATTTTTGCCATAAGCAGGAAGTACACGGACACGATACCCGCGCTTGCTGCTGTTGCCTGCTATTGTGCCTTCAGTTTTGTAATGGATCATTCCGCGAGCTTTCGCTCCGATCCATTCGCAACCTTCACGCTGATGGCCGCGCTTTACATCTCGATTTGCTTTCAATGGCGCATGGCGTGGTTCCTTTTGGCCGGCGTCCTGATTGGCGTTGCGGGGCTGATCACAATCAAGTCGATTTTTCTGGCGCTGATGATCGGGGCGGTCATGCTTGTCGAAAGCAACCGATCCGATCAGCGGGGCAGGTCGCTTATCGCAATTGCGGTTTCGGTCGCAGGTGCCCTGGTAACGTTCGGAGCCCTCTATTTGTGGCACAAGTCGCTTCTTGCGCCTGGCACGAGCGTGAATGGCGGGGCGATGTTAAAGCAGAGTTTCCAGAAAACGATTCTGGACTCGGAGTTTTTTCCAAGATCGTTCTCGTTTTTGCGAGCCGTTCTGGAGAACATCGTGATCGTGATGGCGGTCGCCTTCGGCCTGGCTCTGGCCCTTCGAAACACCTTTGCCGGTCCTGCTGGCGAGCGCAAAAAGTGGCTGGCGTTGGTCCTGTTCGCCAGTCCTCTTCTGACCTTGCTCTTCTATAGGAACGCCTTTCCTTACTACTACGCCTTCATGCTGGCGCCTGTCGCAGTATTGGCCTCCGTTTCGGTTAGTTTCGTCCTTTCAAGTGCTTTTGACAGAGATCGCTTCGGGCGCATTGTCACAATCCTTCTTGTCTTTTTTTCCGTGCAAGTCGCACAAAATGTCTGGCGCAATTGGGACCGCACCCCGGCAACGCAGATTGCGACCATTGAAACCATTCACAAGATGTTCGACGAGCCGGTCGGCTATATAGACCGGAACTCGATGATCGCTTCTTTTCCGAAGCACGGGTTCTTCATGAGCAGCTGGGGATTTGAGAATTACCACGCCAAAGGTGTTCCGGTCATGGGTGACATTATCCGGAACGAACAACCCAAGTTCCTGATCGCGAACACGACCGCGTTGGACATTGAGGGGAAACGCAGCGCAATTGACAGCTCGTCAAACTCAAGTTTGTTGCCGCAGGATGTCGAGGCTCTGAAAGCCAATTATGTCCATCACTGGGGCAACATCTACGTGGCGGGGAAGCAGCTCCTGTTCCCCGGTGGCGAGCCGGCAATCAAAGTGGATTTGCTGATTGAGGGCACGTATACGCTGGAAGCAAATGGTCCTGTCACGATCGACGGCATCCTCTTGCAGCCCGGCAGTCAAATTTTTCTTAACCGGGGCGAGCATATAGTCCGTAGCACCGATCAGACGAATGAAGCGGTACTGCGCTGGGGCAAGCACCTTTACATGCCTGACTATCCGGCTCCGACAACACCAATCTTCTTCGGGTTTTGAACGGATTGACGCCAGGCGAATGCAAAGGCAGCTCTATGAAGCTCATCATACAGATCCCGTGTTTCAACGAAGAAGAAAACCTGGCAGCCACGATCCGGGACATCCCTCGGGAATTCGACGGCATTGATGACGTTGAGATAATGATCATCGACGATGGGTCCTCAGACCGTACTGTCGAACTGGCACGAGAGCTGGGTGTCGACCACATCGTGACCCACACCGGCAACAAGGGCTTGGCGCGTACCTTTAGGACTGGCATGGAAGCCTCGCTGAAGCGTGGGGCGGACATCATCGTCAACACCGACGGCGACAATCAGTATTTCGGCGGTGACATTGCAAAGCTGATCCGTCCGATTATCGATGGCGAAGCGGAAATTGTTGTCGGCGACCGCGGAGGTATGACCAATCCGCATTTTTCGATATTCAAGCGCCGGCTTCAGGTGTTGGGCAGTTTCCTGATCCGCAAGATAACCGGACTTGATATCACCGATGCCGTGAGCGGTTTTCGTGCTATTTCGAGGCATGCTGCAATCCAGATCAATATCGTGACCGATTTCAGCTACACGATCGAGATGCTGGTGCAGGCAAGCTCCAAGCGTTTGAAGGTTGTCTCGGCACCAATTCGTACAAACGCCAAGACGCGCGAATCCCGATTGTTCAAGAGCATTCCGCAATTTCTGAGAATGTCGGGAGCAACGCTCGTGCGCTCCTATACGATGTACAAGCCTTTGCGCGTCTTCTCGGTGATAGGCTTGCTCTTGCTGGTTGCCGGCGCCGTTCCGATCGGGCGCTTTCTCTATTTCTATCTGTCAGGGGACGGTGCGGGCCATATTCAGTCGATTGTCCTGGGCGCAAGTCTGGTGATCATGGGCGGCGCGACCATCCTTATCGGCATGGTTGCCGATCTGATCAACTTCAACAGAAAGCTCATTGAGATCCTGTTGGTCAAGGTCACCCATATTGAAGGTGAGCTCGACAAGATGTCCCACAAAGAGCAGAAGGTCGATCGGCAGAAGATCTTGAACGAGCTTAATGAAATCAATGCAAATGTCGGTCGAAAACTGCCAATGGCCTGAGGTGCCGGCAAATTAAGGTTTCGCGGGCATGGATGGACGGCCGTTCGGATGGAGCAGGGCGCTAACGATGAATTCGCTGCTTGAACGCTCTTTTGCATCAATTCGAGCCTATGCGCCCTCGCGAAAATGGCGCCTGCCTTTGCTGGCATTCGGCGCCATTCTGTTTGTGGGTGGAGGGATCTATTCCCTCAGCCGGCTGGATATCGGTTTTGCGGAAATCGAGTTCGGTCCGTTTGCAGTGCTGCTTTTCCTCATGGGTCCTTTGAGCCTTGTCTACGGCGCCGTCAGCATGATGCTGACTGCGCGTGCAGCGGGTGTGCCGATGCCCTTTGGGAAGAGCTTTCGTGTGTCGTGTATTGCACAGACAGCCGAAATCCTCCCACTTCCGGGCGGTGCAATGGTCCGAGGCGCTGCCCTGGTCAATGAAGGCGCCACGGTTGCCCGTTCCACCGGAATTGTCCTTGCCAATGCCCTGTTGTGGATTTCCTGCGCCGCATTTGCAGCCGGGCTCAGCATTCCAAGCAATGGGCCGATCGGATGGTTGTTCGCCGCCGGCGGTTTCGTCATGGCAGCGCTGTCGGTCAGCTGGCTGGCCTATGTATCGGGCCCAAGAATTGCGTTCCTAAGCCTGGTGCTCAGGTTTGCAGGATTGGGACTGATGGCTGTCCGGATGTTCTTTGCCTTTGCAGTCCTGTCGCTGCCGGTCGCCTTTGTGGAAAGCTTCGTATTCTCATTTGCAATTATTGCTGGATCAGCATCTTCGATCGCGCCAGGTGGTCTCGGCATTAGTGAGAGCATCGCAGCCCTCATGGCCACGACGACACAGACCTTGCCCGCTGCGGCTTTTGTTGCGGTAGCGCTCAACCGGATTGTCGCTCTGTTTCTCAACGCGTCGGTGACTTATGCGCTACTCTTTTCGTTTCAAGGCAGAGACGCTCAGAATGTCTAGCGTCAGGGCATTGTCGCGTCCGGTGGTCGAACCGGGACCAAGACTGGGCGCAGAATGAGAATACTGTTTCTGACATCAACTTTGCCGCGTTTTTCAGGTGACCAGCAGGCGCCTTTTGTTCTGGAACAGGCCAGTGCCTGGAAAAAGGCCCGGCCATCGGACGATGTCTTTATCCTTGCGCCGCACGATAAGCAGGCTGCCAAGGAAGAGAAAATTGATGACATCAACATCTTTCGCTTCAAGTACATGTGGCCTGAGGGCTATCAGACACTTGCTTATCCGGCCATTTTGCCAAACCTGCGCGAGAAGCCTACGAGGGCTCTGCAAATCCCTTCTTTTGTTGCTGCGCAGTACCTTGCCGCAAAACGCCTGATCAAAATGCACACCATTGATCTGGTCTACGCGCACTGGATCATGCCGCAGGGTCTGGTGGCATACCGATTGCACCAGTCCATGAATGTGCCTTACATCCTTCAGAACCATTCATCCGACCTTGCCGTCTTTGAGAAATTCGGCGGGATGGGCCATCGCCTGGCCCGTACCGTGTTGCGCAAGGCCACGGCATTCTTTTGCGTCAACAGCAATCAGCAGGCGTACGCCCAGTCAATTTTGCCTGACATCGACAGCCATGTCTTGCCGATGGGGCTGGCATTGGACCCGGACGAGGCCAAGTCACCTTACTCCGTCGAAGAGTGCGCCTATGCCTTCGGGACGATTTCGCGCTTGTCGCGCAAGAAGGGGCTGCATCACCTGATTGCCGCGGCTGAGAGGCTGGCCGAGGAAGGCGAGACCGTCCCGATTGCGATTGCCGGTGACGGTGAAGAGGCTGAAACTCTTGCCCGGATCCCGGATCGGGCGAACATTCAATTTCCAGGGTTTTTGTCCGGACGTCAGAAGCAGGAATTTTTCGCCAAATGCTTCGCCATGGCCTTTCCCTCAGTCTCTGACAAAGGGGACAGCGAGGGGCTTCCCGTCGCATTGCTTGAGGCATTGGCAAGCGGCAAGCCAGTGATTGCCTCACCAGACACGAATATCACTTTGCTGCCCGAATGGACTGCAATCCGCGAATGTGTGACGTTCCTGGAAGAGCCTGCAGATGTGAACGCGTTTGCCGACGCCCTGAAATCGACCCTGGCACTTACGCCCGAAGACGTAGCAACCCGCGCCAAGCTTTTGCGGGAGACGATCGGACGTTACCGATGGGACAGGTTGATTGAAGAATACCTCGAAATCATCGAATGCCGGCTCACTCGGGGACCAGCAGTGAACGCATCTCGGTGACCATCTCCTGATACTGCGCTTTCAAGGAAGGCGCCGCGGAGCGAATGCGCTCCCAGAACTCTGCCGGATCGGCCTGCAAAACTCTGACTTGCCGCAAGACACTATCAACGTCGAAAGATCTCGCGTCGTGGACGTATTCTGCAATCCCAAGATCTTCGTAGGCTCCCCAACCCTTGCGCTCATAGGACAGATGAATGGCCGGGCGACCAGCAAGCAGGGCTGCAATCGCTCCATGCAATCGAACGGACACAACAACCCCCGGCACACCTGCCTCAAGCAGCGTGCCAAACGGTTCTGCATCCTTGTAGCCGCGCCGTTCGTAGAACGCCTTGTCGCTGCGGGGGCCACGCGTGTCGGCTTGCACTGCCCATCTGGGCGCTTCGAGTTTTTCGGCAAGCTGGTCAAGATTTTCGAGATACGTGTCGGGGTTTGGCAGATCCCGCCCAACGAGAATGGTTTGACCCTGCGGATCGACAGGAGAAATTTCTTCAATTTGTCTGGCCAGCTTCAACACCGCCAGGTCGCCGATACGTCTGGTGTTCGGCAGGCTCAGTTCCGCCATGGTTTTGTCGTCGCGCACGAACACGCGGTCCATGCCTGCAAGATGGTTGCGTGCCATTCTTCCGGCAATGCCGTCCAGCGGGCCGATGCTTTGCGGAAGATACACCGTTGGAACATCCGAACGAGACGCCGACGAGAGTTGTGTCATGTGATTAAGCAAAACGCCGGCTTGCCGGACCAGGCTGTCGGCAACCAGATACCCACCACCCACGGCAATCAGGCCTTTGGATCTGCGCACTAGGGCAGGGACGGAACCGACCGTCCCTCCGCTCACCAAATTGACACCCAAGTTCAGTCCGGCCTGGAAGAGCTTCCAAGATACTCTGGCTGAGGGTTCCCCCGGTGCCCGGAAGACGGTTCCAAAGTCCGGAAAGCTTTCCGGGTCGAGCGCCAACAAGGCACATTTCGAGCGCGCGACGCCCGCAGCTTCCAGTGCCTCCAGTGTCAGATCCACAAGCAACCCGTCTCCCGCGTTCCGGCGACTGAAAGCGTGAAGGATCAGGTACATCTAGGTTGGTTCCCGGTTCATAATGATCATCTAGACTGGATGTTCGTAAAACAAAAGAGTCTCATGGCAGAACACGCTCAAAGTCCCAATTAGATGACTCGCTCCATGTCGTAAACCGGCGCTGAAACTCGCGTCTTCCCGCTGTCGTCTGGTATCGCCAAAATCAATGATCAACGAGAGATCGCGTCAGACACCGATCACCACTGCCAGTACCCGCAAATTCCGTCATCAGCGACAAACAACGCTCGGTCTGACATGCAGCGTTTGCGCAGAAGAGTGGTGCGCGAAGCGTGCTTCCGTCTCGACCGGTGAATTCGATAATGCTAGCGTTCGATTTGCGGCACGCTCTGGAATTGTTGACTGGCGTTTTGAAAAGCCCGATTCAGCAAGCTCAACCGCACTATTCCGGATTTCCCAGACATCCGATGCATCCTTTGCACACTTTTGGACCCAATTGGATTGGACACGACCATGGCAGAGCAGGTGGAACTCTTTTACGCCCCGCAGTCCCGCGCAACAGGTGTGCGCGTTCTTCTTGAAGAACTTGGCGCGCCCTATACCCTGAACGTCCTCAACGTGAAACTCGGAGAAAACCGGCAACCGAGTTTTCTGGCGATAAATCCGGCCGGCAAGGTGCCGACTGTTCGATGTGGCAATGCCGTCATTACCGAGCAGGTCGCAATCTACATTTTTCTCGCTGATCTCTTTCCGGAAAAGGGATTGACGCCGGCTCTCGATGACCCGCGCCGCGGACCCTATCTGCGCTGGTTTGTGTATATGGCATCGTGTTTCGAACCGGCGCTGGTCGACAGGGCTCTGAAACGAGAAGAGGCGCCCCAGATAATGTCGCCCTACGGGAGCTACGACACCGTCATGGAAAACATGCGCACACAGCTAGCGTCGGGCCCCTTTGTTCTGGGCGAGCAGATGACGGCTTTGGACATCTTGTGGGCGATGGGCTTGCGCTGGGGCATGGTCTTCGGGCTCGTTCCCGAGTTTGAAGAGTTCAAAGCCTATACCCAGCGTTTTTTTGAGCGCCCGGCGGCTGTCAAAGTCCTTCAGGAAGACCAGAATCTTGCCAAAGAGCAGGAAGACGCTGCCAATCAGGCCGGTGTGAGTTAGCCCAGTACCGCCCGTATTTTTTCCGCGTGGCCGGCAAGCACGTCGTTGTCTGCCATTTGGCCGGTATGCGGCTTCAGAGAAACGCCGTCAAAGCGCGGAATGACGTGAACATGGGTGTGAAACACCACTTGTCCGCCCGCGGGCTCTGAAAACTGCTGAATGGTTGTTCCGTCCGCGCCGAAGGCCTTGATCACCGTCCGGGCCATTTTCTGAACCGTTGCCATTACCGCATTCAAGTCGTCCGTTTCGATATCAAGGATGTTCCGGGACGGTGCCTTGGGAATCACAAGGATGTGTCCGTCGCCGCGTGGCATGATGTCCATGATCACAAGGGTCTTGTCGTCCTCGTAAATCTTGTGGCTCGGCAGTTCACCGCGCAGGATTTTTGCAAAAACGTTCTGATCGTCATAGGCGGGCGCAGTCATGCGAAGCTCTTCCTGTTATCGGGCAATCCATGGCGTGCAACAGCACGGTTGCCGGAGACTATTCGCACATCGCCACGTGGAGCAAGAGGGAAGTGACCCGGCAAGACCGGGCCACTCGGTCATTCAGATTTATGCCGCGTTTTGAAACCCGGCCGCATCGGACACCATCTTCGTAACCCCCGCAAAGTCGATTTTTCCAGAGCCGAGAACCGGAACACTTTCCACGACCCGCACTTCTGCCGGGATCATGAGATCCTGGGCGCCACGTGCCTTGGCAGCTTCGATGAAGTCCGATCTGGTGGCTTCGGCACATTCCGTGATCAGGATCAGTTTCTCGCCTTTCTTGGGATCCTTGACGGCCGTGACCGCCGAAAGATGCTCCGGCCAGATCTCACCGGCAATTGCCTCGACCGCAGCCAGCGACACCATCTCGCCGCCGATCTTGGCAAAACGCTTAGCCCGTCCCTTGATCGTGATGAAGCCATCTTCATCGATCTCGACGATATCACCCGTGTCGTGCCAGCCGTCGACAAGAGGCTCGACCACACCTGGATTGTCCGATTTCAGGTACCCGACCATGATGTTGGGGCCTGAGACATAAAGGCGACCACCGTTTTCCACGCCGGGGACAGGTTCCAGCTCCGCAGACATGCCTGGCATAAGCTGGCCAACCGTACCCGGTTTATTGAACATCGGGGTGTTGATGGCAACGACCGGTGCGGCTTCCGTGACACCGTAACCTTCCAGAACGCGCAGACCGAATTTTTCCATATAAGTCTCGCGGGTAGACGGTTTGACCGGTTCCGCTCCTGCAAAGCAATAGCGCAGCGAACGGAAGTCGTATGCATGGGCCACGCGCGCATACCCGTTCAGGAACGTATCCGTGCCGAACAGGATCGTTGCATTGGACCCGTAGATCAGCTCCGGAATGATCCGGTAGTGGAGCGGTGAGGGATAAAGGTAGGTCGGGACACCTGAAATCAGCGGCAGGATCGTCCCCGCCGTCAGGCCGAAGGAATGGAACATCGGCAGGACGTTGAACACCTTGTCGGACGGCGAGAAGTCGATCCTTGCGGCCGCCTGGGTCGCATTTGCCAGGATGTTCTTGTGGGTCAACACGACGCCTTTCGGTGTGCCTTCAGACCCGGAGGTGAACAGGATGACCGCCGTGTCGTTGCCGGTGCGCCGGACAAGAGGCCGCTTGCGCCTTGCCATCCCTTTGATCTTGTCGAGCAAGGTGATTTCCTTGCGCAATTCGTCCAGCCAGACGAATTTGACGTGTGGTTCCATTCCCTCGACAAGCGCTTCCAGCTTGGCCTGGCGAATGAACGCGCGCGAAGACAAAACCGTATCCACTTTCGCGGTCCGGCAAGCCGAGAGGACATTTTCCAAGCCGGCTGTGAAGTTCAGCATCGCCGGGACCTTGCCTGCCGACATTGCTGCCAGGAAGGTGACAGCCGAGCCGGTTGCGTTCGGCAACATGATGCCGATCGTTTTGCTTTCTGTGGCGAGGGTCATGATCTTGTGACCGAGGACGGAGACGCCCGTGAGCAGCTTGCCGTAATTCAGTTTGCCCGACACGGGATCTTCCAGTGCCAGTTCTGAATATCCACGCTCTTTCGCGGTCTCAATCACCTGCTCAAGGATGGTCTTGTCGGCCAGGCTCGATTCAAACATCAGGTCGGACATGATCTGGTATAGCTCGCTTCCCGCAGCAGCGCGACGCTTGCGGCCTTTCAGGTTTTCCGGCAATTCCAGGCGTTTCGGTTCCATGATCGTAACTCTCACTTTCGGAAACAGACGTTTGCGGATCTGGTTCGGGTTCAAAAAGGAAAACGGCGTTTTTTCAAGGCCGTCGATGCGGATCGGCACGATCTTGGCCTTGGTCTTGTCGGCAACCATTGCAGCGCCATCATAAACCTTCATCAGCGATCCGGTGACGGTGAGGCGGCCTTCCGGGAAGATCACCATCGGTTCTCCCGACTTCACGACATTGATCAGCGATCGTGTTGCCATTGGTTTGGCCGGGTTGATGGGCAGGGCATTGGCCAAGGTCAAAAAGGGACGCACCCACCAGCGCTTTGCGATGTTGAAATCAATTGCAAATGTCGGATCGCGGTCCAGCAGGGTCAGGGCGAGGCTCGCGTCCAGGTAGGACACGTGGTTCAACGCCAGGATCGGGGCTTCACCTGCCTTTTCCAGGTTCTCCAACCCCTTGATCTCCACCCGGAAGATCGCGCGATAGAGGATCGAAACCACATCCCGCATCGGATTTGTCGGCAGGTATTTCANCATGAAGCCNGCGGCGCCGAGATTNAGCGCGGCAAGTGTNGCCATGACCGCCGGCACAGAAGCGCCGGCTTTTTGCGCAGCCGCTAGAACGAGACCACCGAGTGTCATCAAGGCAGCACCGAGCGCATTGGTGCCCGCGATGCGCCGTGCGCGCTCTTTCGGGGCGGACCAGAGCTGAAGCGCAGTAAAGGTCGGGACCACCAGGAGTGCTCCTGAAATCGCCAGTCCGGCCATATCGATCGTCAACCGTATGACGCCGTCACCCTGCAAGAAGCTGGCGAGGTCCGGCGCCGGTGTAACCGNTGGCAGGTTGGCAAGTGTCAAAGCAGCNTCGAGAGAGAAAAACGCCAGAAGAAGTGTTCCAACAGGCGCGGGGAGGAGGATNACGCGTCCTGCAGACAACCAGGCGGCCAGCGCTGANCCGATGCCGATTGAAACGGCAAAGACAGTCAGGAAATAGGTCACNGCTGTTTCATTACCGCCAAGGGTGTCTTTGACCATGAGCGGCAAGAGCGCAAGCACCNTGGCGCCGATCAGCCAAAACCACGCATTCATCAGGGCGACGCGGAACAAACGCTTGTCTTTCTTCANNTCGGACAAGATGCGCCAGGTGGAGGTCAGGACGTTCCAATCGACCTTCAAGTCNGGCGACGCNGGCTTTGATTTCGGGATTTGNCGGCTCATTGCGTAGCAGGCAAGGGCAAGACCGATCATGACCGGCGCAAAGACGGTGACCGGTGCTGCGGAAGAAAAAACAAACCCGGCTGAAATCGTACCGCCCAATATGGCAAGGAACGTACCCGCCTCGACCCATGCATTTGCGCGCGGCAAGTCGGAAGGAGACAGATGTTCCGGCAGCAGTCCGTATTTCACGGGGCTGAAGGTTGCCGACATGGCGCCGAACAAGAAGAGCGCGGCAAAGAGAATGGGCAGGGAAGAGAGCACCATTCCGACCGCCGCCAGGAGAGCTCCTGCGACCTCAATACCCTTGGTCATCCGGGCCATTCTTGACTTGTCGAACTTATCTGCAAGCTCACCACCAAGTGCTGACAGAAACAGATACGGTGCTACGAATACGGCGCCTGCCAGCGCAATCAATCCGCCTGCCTCGCCAATGTCGGCACCAGAATTGGTGATCTGGAACAACACCAGAAAGACGAGGGTGTTTTTCAGGAAATTGTCGTTGAATGCCGACAGAAACTGGGTCCAGAACAGCGGTGCGAACCGCTTTGATGTCATCAGCGTTTTGCTCAATTCCATCTCCCTTCGAGTGGCCTCAGACCCCGGATGCTGCATGGTGTGCAGTTCAAGGGCGAAGGCGGGCACAAAACCTTTGAACAACGTCACTTTTCAAAAAGTGAACAATGTTCATTTATTGACAAAGCCACACTAAATAAGGTATGTCAAGAAAAAAATGAACTAAGTTCACTTTTAAGCGTGAGAGCTGGTGATGGCTGGAATTCAAAAGGCAAAAAGCGAAGAAACCCAGCGCCGGGTTCTGGAGGCTGCCGTCAGGGCGGTCGAACAGGGCGGCATGGAGGCGGTTCAGATCCGCAAGATTGCAAGCGAGGCCGGCTACTCAGTCGGCTCGGTCTACAAACACTACGAAGATCAGGATGCGCTTTTAGTTGCTGTAAACACCGTAACGCTTGAGCGGATCAAGTCGGCCGTCTCTGATGCCGTCGTCGGAAAAAGCGATCCTCTGGATCTGTTGAAGACCCTGGCACGCACATACCGTGATTTTGCCCAAGACAACACGAATCTCTGGACGACGTTGTTCTCCCACCATCTGCCGGAAGGAACGCCTGCACCTGAAAGCCACATTCAGGGCAATATTGCGCTGCTCGCCTTCATCGCAGCGCCGCTACGCCAACTTGCGCCAGAGCTGTCAGACGAGGATCTGGCAGCCCGCACACGAACGTGCTTTGCCGCTGTTCATGGGCTTGTCGCCATAAGCCTTGAGGATCGCTTCATCGGGCTTTCAGACGAAGTGATGGATCGCGAGTTGATGTTTCTGGTGGAACGGCTGGCAGGATCCTGAATTGACCCCGCCAGCCTGACATCAGGTCCCGCAGAACGTCCGGTAAGGCCCGAACTCACTTGGCGCGGGTGTCGCGTAGTCTTCCAGCCCGGGCCGTTCCTCATAGGGTGATGCAAGAACATCCACAAGTTTTTTGACGGGCTTATGATCTCCGGATTCAGCAGCCTCCAGGACCTCTTCCACCTTGTGGTTGCGCGGGATGTAGACGGGGTTCGTCCTGTCCATACGCGTGCTGACAACTTGCAGGTCCGCACCTTCCTGATTGAGCCTGTCTCGCCATCGCGCAGCCCAGTCATCGAATGCCGGCCCTTCGGCAAACAGCTCACGGGCCTTGTCCGGCGACCCGGTTGCAGCGTTCGAGAGTGCGCGAAACAGCATCGTGTAATCGACGCGCTGTTCCTGCATCAGCGCCAAAAGATCTTCGGCAAGCTGAAGATCGCCTTCGTCCTTGTGTTCCAGGCCGAGTTTTGCACGCATGCCATCCAGCCAGGCGGATTTGTAAAGATCCGGAAAACGGCCGAGTTCTGCACTGACGACTTCAACTGCCTTGTCGAGATCGTCGGGGTTGATAAGTGCCAGCAGGGCTTCGGCAAGACGCGCCAGGTTCCACTGCGCAATGACGGGCTGTCGCCCGAACGCGTAACGTCCACCATGGTCGATAGAGCTGAAGACGGCTGCCGTGTCGTAGGCGTCGAGAAAGGCACACGGTCCGTAGTCGATTGTTTCGCCAGAGATCGTGGTGTTGTCGGTGTTCATGACCCCATGTACGAACCCGACAAGAACCCATTGTGCGATCAGGTTTGCCTGCCGTTCCATGACCCGGCTGAACAGTTTCAGATAGCGATCATCGGCGTCTTTCAGGTCTGGATCGTGTCGCGAGATCGCGTAGTCGGCGAGCTGACGCACCTTGTCCGTCTCCCCGCGGGCAGCAAAAAACTGGAACGTCCCGACGCGCAGGTGGCTGCTGGCAACGCGGGTCAGGACAGCACCGGGTTTCGGGCCTTCGCGGTAGATAACTTCGCCCGTTGTTACCGCTGCCAACGCGCGGGTCGTCGGAATGCTAAGAGCGTTCATGGCCTCGCCGATAATGTATTCCCGCAGGACCGGCCCGATGACCGCCTTGCCGTCGCCGCCGCGCGAAAAAGGAGTCGGGCCGGAGCCCTTAAGCTGAATGTCGCGCCGTTTGCCTGTCTGGTCGATGACCTCTCCAAGCAAGAGCGCGCGCCCGTCTCCGAGCTGCGGCGAAAATCCGCCGAACTGGTGTCCGGCATAGACCTGGGCAAGCGGGGACGCACCGTCGGGGCGCTTCACACCGGCAAAGATTGCGGCGCCGTTCGGCGTTTCCAGAGCGTCTGCGTCCAAGCCAAGTTCCCCGGCAAGCTTCCGGTTGAAGAGCACAAGTTCAGGTGAGGGAACCTTGGCGCCCTCCCAATCTACGTAAAATCCGGGAAGTTCCCGGGCGTAGGAATTGTCGAATTGGAACAACGGAGGATTTGCAGTCATGGGTCGGTTCCGGCAAGAGCTAGGCGAATGCGCTTGATGTTGGAACCATATATAGGCAAGCCGCTCTCGGTTTCCGAGAGCGGCTTTTCACGGAATGTGCGTTTTGACGAGCAAGCGGTTTACTGCACCAGGCTTGCCACATTCTCCCGTATTTTTGCGAGCATGTCCGGGTTCGAAGCGTAATGCTCCTGCGCCCGGGCGTAGGCGGCATCAGCCTTCGCTTTTTCCCCGAGATGGCTGTAGGAACGAACGAGCATCACCCAGCCGTCCGGATTGTCCGGGTTTTCCTCCAGTTTGGCCGCAAGACCGGCAACCATGCCCTGGATCATCTCGGCCTGTTCATCTGCCGACAGGCTTTGGGCGGCTGCAATTTCTTCCTCTGTCGGATCTCTCGGTGCGGTTGAAGCAACCAGATCGAGCCCGAGATCGGCAGCCGTTGCATCGAGTTTTGACAGGATGAACGGCGCCGCCGAGAATTGCTTGCGGGCAGACTCGATTGCAAACTTGGCCTTTTCCGCATCGCCGAGTGCGGCCCGTATCTGAGCGAGTTCCTGCCAGCCCTTGTAGTCCGCCGGATCGTTTTCAAGCTTTTCGTCCAACGCGCTTGCTCTACGGAGAAGGGCGAACTGATCCTCGTCTGTCTGTTTGCTGGCAGATTTGTTCAATTCAGCGCGGCTCGCGTCCGGCAAATACTGCGATACATCGCTTTCCGTAAAGCGCGCCATGTTGACGATGTCGCGTCGTACGAGCGGCATCCAGGGTGCGTTTGGCTCCGAGTCGGCGGCAAGCGCCGCCCAATCTTCAAGAGCGCCCTTGAAGTCCTGCGACTGTGCTTTTTCTAGCGCCAGATAATAGCGTGCACGCGGATCTCCGGTCTCGGCACGGATTTGTTGGAACAGGATCTTTGCTGCCTGCGGGACCTTGTTGCCATTGGCAAGCGTCATGGCTTCAGCATAGGCGGACAGAACGCCGGGGTCGTTGTCGGACAGTTCCGCTGCCCGGCGGTAGGCATCTGCAGCCGAGGCGTTATCGCCCGTCGCCGCGTAGCTTCTGGCCAGCAGCCACCAGTCCTCGAATGAGTCCGGGTTTTTCTCGACGGTCTCCACCAGAAGCTGGATCCGGCTGCCAATGTCACCGGCCTGTGCTTTTTGAACAAGCGCTTCTGTCTTGCGTGCAGCAAGCGGTTGGTCTTCTGCACCTGCGGTGCCGAGCCACGCGTATCCGGCAACCGAACCGGCGGCGAGGGCACCTGCAACGACCATTGCTGCAACAGGCGATTTGCGCGAGATCGACATGCCGCCAGCCGAATGCCGGGCCGCTTTCAAGGCACGGGCCTCGATTTCCCTTTGAGCTGCTTCGGATTCGGACTTTGAAATGAGGCCGGATTTAAGGTCGCGGCGCACTTCATCGGCCTGATCCCTGTAGATCGAAAGGGCTGCGTCGGTTTCATCGCGTTCGATTTCCGTCCGCCGCAAAAAGGGATAGGCGAGCCAGAGAGCGCAGAGCGCTAGGGCGGGAATTGAGAGGAACCAGAACATTGTCATGACCGTCCTTCCTGAAGCAGTTTGCGTGCGGCTTCCCGCTCGTCTTCAGTCAGTGAAATTTCCGTGCGCTGTGGTCCGCGTGAGCGCAGATAGAGCAGCATCATTGCCAGTCCGAGAAGAAGCGCGACAACTGGCGCTGCCCACAAAACGGCGTTCTTGGCGGATAGGCGCGGTTGAAGCAGTACATAGTCACCGTAGCGATCGGCGATGTAGGACAGGATTTCGCTGTCCGTGTCGCCTTCATCCATCCGCTTCCTGACGAGCACACGCAGGTCCTTGGCAAGACCGGAGTTTGAATCGAAGATCGATTGGTTCTGGCAGACAAGGCATCTGAGCTGGCGGCCAACATCACGGGCCCGCGCTTCCCTTGCCGGATCTGCAAACATCTCGTCGCCATCGACTGCGGCTGCCGGGCCGCTGAGCATCATCAGCGCCGCGAGCGTAAGCAACAGTCCGGAGAGGAGATGACCGAAGGATTTACGCATCATGTCCTCCTATTCTGCAGGTTGGGGGATTGGCGCTGCGGCGCGCGACGGGGTTGGGACACCGACGCGCAAGCGTCTGTCGGCGAGCGAAACAAGGCCGGATATCGAGATCAGGAAGGCGCCCAGCCACATCCATGGAACCCCCGGATTGTAATAGAACCGGGTAACGAACTGGCCGTTTGAGGCTGGATCGCCGAGGACAGCGTAGAAGTCACCGTGCCAGCGCGTTTCGATACCGGCTTCCGTCGTCGGTTTCTGCTCGACCGGGTACCAGCGCCGTTCAGGGTGCAGCGTTGTGACTTCATTTCCGTCTCTGCTGACAGAAACCGTTGCAACGGATGTGCGGTAGTTCGGACCCATGCCGTTTTTCACGTCAACCAGCGTGTACTCGTAGGGGCCGACGCTCACGGGATTTCCGGGCGTGACGGTCTGGATCTCTTCGACGGTCCAAAGGGACGCTGCAACAACACCGGCCGAAGCGACCGCAAGTCCGAAATGACCGAGACACAGGCCCCAGGCCGAAAGAGGCAGTCCGGCGAGGCGGCGCGGGATGCTGCTCCAATTTGCCGTCCCGATGCCCGCGCGGCGTGCAAGGTCCAATATCGTGGCAACGCCCAGGAAGATGGCAATACCAACACCAAACAGACTGACCGGATCAGGCCGACCGAATAGCACAAGCAGTGCGATGCCGATAAGCGCTGTGATCATGCATGTGATCAGCACGTCCTTGCGCAGGCGGCGGACATTTGCCCTTTTCCAGGAGAGGAACGGACCGATGGCGGCCAGCACGACAACGCCGGCAAATATCGGCAGGAATGTCCGGTTGAAGTAAGGGGCGCCGACCGTGATCTTTTCGCCGGACGCTATATCGAGGAACAGCGGGAAAAGGGTGCCGACGAAAACAGTTGCCGTGCAAGCGCTCAAGAGCACGTTGTTCATCAACAGACCCGTTTCACGCGAGACGGTTGCGAATGTGCCGCCTTCGCGGATTTCCGATGCTCTGGCCGCAAAGAGCGTCAGAGCGCCGCCGATTGCCAGCACAAGCAGGAACAGGATGAAAACACCGCGTTCCGGATCGTTGGCAAAAGCATGGACCGAAGACAGAATGCCGGAGCGGACCAGGAACGTCCCGATCAGGCTGAGGGCGAATGTCAGGATCGCGAGCAGTATCGTCCAGTTCAAAAGAGCGGCGCGCTTTTCGACGACAATCGCGGAGTGCAAGAGGGCTGTGCCCAGAAGCCACGGCATGAAGGAAGCATTTTCAACCGGATCCCAGAACCAGAAACCGCCCCAGCCGAGCTCGTAGTAAGCCCACCAGCTGCCAAGCGCGATGCCCGCGGTCAATCCCGACCATGCAAGCAGGATCCACGGCCGCATCCACCGCGCCCAACTTGGATCGACCTGACCGCGCACCAATGCAGCGATGGCAAAGGAGAAGGCCGTCGAAAAACCGACATAGCCGAGATAGAGCAGGGGCGGGTGAAATGCGACGCCTGGATCCTGCAGCAACGGGTTCATGCCCTGGCCGTCCAGCGGTGGGACGGGGATCCGTTCGAACGGATTGGACGTGAGCAGGATGAATGCCAGGAAGCCGACGCCGATCATGGCTTGGACCGCCAGAACGACGGCGCGCATGCTGACAGGAATGGCCTTGCCGAAGAACGCAATCAGCACGCTGAACAGCGTCAGGATCAGGACCCAGAGAAGCATGGATCCTTCATGATTTGCCCAGACGCCGGTCACTTTATACAGCATCGGCTTGGCGGAGTGGCTGTTCAGCGCGACGTTGAGGACTGAAAAGTCCGAGACGACGTAGGCATAGGTCAAGACACCGAAAGCGGTTGCTGTTGCCAGAAACTGGATTTCGGCGGCGTGGTCACCAAAGCGCATGGCAGCTGCGTTGTCCGTTCGCACACCCCACAGCGGGACAACGGATTGCAGGACAGCCACGACCAGGGCGAGAATCAGACAAAAGTGGCCGAATTCAATGATCATGAGTGTGCTCCATCGCGCACGAGAGAGGGTGCGTTAACAGCCGTCAGAAAATTGCTGACGTGGCTTGTTGANGAAAAATCCGGAATGCCGATNGGCAACCTGCGTGCCAATGCGTCCGGATCCGGAATGGCAAAGGCGTTGCGGGACGGAAACTGAACCAGTCTGCTTTTCTTCAGCCGTGAGAAGACGCGGCTGATTGTTTCGGTGTTGAGACCCAGGTAGTCCGCAATGTCTTCGCGGGTCATCGGCACTTCGACGTAAAGCGATTCTCCGACGGACCGTCCGAGCCGATAGGCCATATCGGCCAGAAACAGGGTCACGCGTTCGGTGCTGTCGAGCCGGCCAAGGGTGACGAGATGTGCGGAGCAGGCTTCGAGCCGCTGATGAATGACGGTGAAGAGTTCGGTGACCAGCCTTTGACCGTTGGTTTGGGTTCCGTTGAACGCCACCGGTGCTTCCAACGAAGACAGGTCGATCTCACACAGGACAGTCTCAGAAAGAGCTTCAATCCAGGACCCGGTCTGCCGGCTGTTGTTCATGCCACACATGATGTGACCGCTTGTCTCAAGGCCGAGAATCTGGCGACGCCCATCCGAGAGACCCACGCAGATGGCCGCCATTCCATAGATGATGATCCAGACTTTCCGGCAAGCACCGCCAGCAAGGTCCAGCCGGTCGCCGCGTTGCAGGACTTTGTGTCTCTTCTGAAGACGGCCGCCTATGACGAGCTGACAAAGCCTTGTTTTGCACATGGCTTCGCTGCACTCCAATTTGCCGCCCAGGGGAATATCGTAGTTGTCCATCCGCGCCCCATTTGTGAATTAGGCGCGGTCTCTCCTACCGGCCTGTCACCCAGCTTGCCGAAGGGTAAGAAGACGTAGAACTGGGGGCCATGACCTAGATCATTTCTAAGAACTGAATATTCAAAAGTGATGTTCGGGACCGGCTAATCGAACTTTCCTGCGAATTGTCAGAGAACCGAATCCGAGACCCGTCCTAGGGTTTCAGGGCTACGACTATGCTTTAAAGGAGTCGGGTCCGTGAGATCACTATTGCTAGCCATAGGAATTCTGCTGTGCGGAACGGCCTATGCTCAAGAGGTCCCTGAAACGGTCGATCAGGCCGTTGCGGATGAGAAGGGCTGTTTGTCCTGTCACGAAGGGATCGAGAAATTCACCTCCGGCGTGATGATGGAGACAATTGAAGCTATGGGTCCCGATCTGGGCGACCCGGCGGGCTGCGTTGTCTGTCACGGCGGTAACCCCCAAGGCCTGACGGCCGAGGAAGCACACAAGGGGACACCTGCTGATCTTGCAGATGCAGGCGGCCCGCACACGTTCTATCCCGACCCAGGCGCCTTGTGGATCGCAGACAAATCCTGCGGCCAGTGCCACGAGGGATATGCGGAGCGCTTGACCAAATCGCTCATGAACACGGAAGCCGGCAAGCTGCAGGGCAATCTGTGGTCCTGGGGTGTCATCGACACGCATCGCTCGGTCTACGGCAACTACGATCTGGTCGATGAAGACGGCAATGTCCCGACTGTCGGCACCGATGCCTACAAGGACTATATGGTCGCTTTCATCGAAGCTCATCCGGATCAGATGCCAAGTTCAATGGAACAGGTGCCGGAAGTCGATGTGGATGCGATTTCCGAACACCCGAACATGGCCGGTATCACCTACTCACGCCAGCAGTGTCAGCGCTGCCACGTCGGTGTGACGGGNCGTGAAAAACGCGGTGACTTCCGCGGNGCCGGCTGTTCGTCCTGCCANGTTCCTTATTCGAACGACGGCTTCTACGAGGGCGGAGATCCGACCATCGCCAAGGANCAGCCTGGCAAANTGCTNACCCACCAGATGCAGGGGTCGCGCAAGTCCAAGGTCACNGTCGGTGAGGTNGAATATTCCGGTATTCCTTCCGAGACCTGTAACTCGTGCCACAACCGCGGCAAGCGTATCGGCGTGAGCTACCAGGGCATCATGGAATTCCCGTACGGTTCGCCTTACAACGAAAAAGGCGGAAAACAGCCGAAACTTCACACCAAGAACTATGTCTATGTGAAGGACGATCTTCACCATTCCATCGAATCGCGTGACGGCAACCCGGCCGGCGGCATGCTCTGCCAGGATTGCCATACCTCGATCGACATGCATGGCGATGGCAACCTGCCCGGGACGACCCTGGCTCAGGTGGAAATCGAGTGCGAAGACTGTCACGGCACGGTTTCCAAATTCCCGTGGGAGCTGCCGCTCGGCTATGGTGAAGAACATGATGCCGATATCGGTGATACCGCACGCGGTCTGGCCGACGACGTCACTGCAGAGCAATATTTCGCTGAAGTCTATGACGCGGAAGACGGCTATCTGCTGAGCGCGCGCGGCAACCCGCTGGGGAACGTGATCCGCCGTGGTGACAAGGTCATCCTGCACTCTGCTTCGGGTCTTGATTTCGAAGTCCCGGTCCTGCGTCAGCTGGCGCTTGACGGCAACTGGAAATCGCCGAACGCGGAAGTCGCCATGATGAGTGTCGGCAAACACATGGAAAGCATGGAATGCTATGCCTGCCATGCGGACTGGGCACCTCAGTGCTACGGCTGTCACATCACCGTCGATTACTCTGAAGGCAAGACTGACGTCGACTGGATCAACAACGCCAACTCGCGTGGCGAAGATGGTCTGACGGCTGACAACGCCATGGGTACCAACGGTCTGACCAGCCCGGGTAAAGTTGCCGAGACGCGCTCCTACCTGCGCTGGGAAGAGCCGACCCTTGGTATCAACGGTGAAGGCCGCGTCAGCCCGCTGATGCCTGGTTGTCAGGTGATCACGACGGTCATCGACAAGGATGGCAATACGGTTGCGCACAATGAAACCTGGATGACGCCGGATGCCGGTGGAACGAAGGGTCTCGACCATGCTGCCGTTCAGCCGCACACCGCCGGTCGTGAAGCCCGCACTTGCGAGAGCTGCCACAACAACCCGAAAGCCTTGGGTTACGGCATCTCAGGTGGCCGCTTCATGCAAGGGTACGACAAGGGCTTCGTGGTCGATCTGGAAACGGCAACGGGTGAAATCATCCCGAACCAGACCCAGATGCAGTCGCAGGCTGTTCCAAGCCTCGATCATGACCTTAGCCGGATCGTGACCGAAGACGGCAAGCAGTTGGTAACCGTCGGGTCGCACTGGCCGCTGACCGGTCCTCTGCCGCAGGACATGCGCGAAAAAATGGAGCGCACCGGCCTGTGCATGGGTTGCCACCAGAACATGACGGACGAAGACTTGTGGGACAAAGTCAACAGCCCGGCATTCCTCAGCAACGAGGAACACCAGGACGTCATGGACCAGGCAGTCCACGCCCTTGCTGAAAAGAAAAGCGCGCAATAATGCGCAAAGGTCCCCCGCGCCCAAGCGCGGGGGACATCCTGGTTTACCCTTGGAGCAAACCAATGCGTTTCAGCCTAATTTCCCTGATTGCGGCGTCCCTGATCGCCGCACCGGCAGCGGCAGCCCCCGGGTCTGTGCTGCTGATTCATTCGAATTACACAGCCGAAGAACTCCTGTCTCCATGTCAGGAAGCCGACAATGATGCCCGTTGGGGCCAGGCGGCAGAAATTGAGTGCGAGCAGTACATCATCGGATTTGTGGATGCGCTTGAAGTGACGGGCGCAGTCGGCGAAGGCAAGGACATCTGCCTTCCGGAACAGAACATTCCGGACGAAGTCCGTTGGGCTTTCATGCGCTGGGTTCACGCCGACTTCACCGATCGCAAAGCCATGATGGCCGGCGAGGCCCTGATGGAAACGATGAAGCAGGATTTTCCCTGTAAGCAGTAAGTTCCAGTGCTTTGAATGAAGGCGCGGCTCGAAATTCATTTCGGGCCGCGTCTTCTTTTTGTTGTCAGGTCAGCCGTTTGCGCAAGTGCTCGATGAAGAGCCTCAGCGGGACCATATTTCGGTATTCGCGTGGGTAATAAAGAAAGAACCCGGGCATGTCGGGCATAAAGTCTTCCAGGACAGGGACCAGATTGCCTGCTGCAACCTCGTCCGCAGCAAATGCCTCCAGGACAAAAATAAGGCCTTCCCCCCGGCGCGCGGAGTCAACGATTACAGGCAGCGTGTTGACGATCAGATTGCCGTTGACCTGCACTTCCGTCTCGCCGCCGTCCTCCAGGCATATCCACGGCGCCAATTTGCCGGAACTGTGAAAGCGGTACCTTATGCACTCATGATCCAGAAGATCCTGGGGCCGCTCGGGAGTTCCGAATGTCTCAAGGTAGGAAGGCGCTCCCAAGACTGACAGGCGCAGCGGCGGGGTCAGGCGAATCGCGATCATATCTTGCGCGATGTAATCGCCTAGTCGAATGCCGGCGTGAAGTCCGGCACCAAGAATGTCTTCAAATGCGTCGGTCAGCGAAAGCTCCACTTCAATATCCGGGTACGCCGCGCGGAAGCCGGGGAGGCCTTCTGCCACAACAAGACGATAGGCAAGTTCCGGCATGGCAAGTTTCAAGACGCCTCTTGCCGCATGTCCTGTCGTGCGAGCGCTTTCCAAAGCATCCGCGATTTGCCGGAACGCCGGAGACGTTCCGCGCAGCAACGCACGGCCTGCTTCTGTCAGGCTCAAGGATCGTGTGGTCCGGATGAAAAGTGCCGTACCGATGCGGTCTTCGAGATTCTTCAGTTGATGGCTGACAGTCGAGGGCTTGATTCCCAACGCGTTCGCTGCAGCACGAAGGCTGCCGTGCTCGGCGATAGCGGTGAATATTTCAAGTGTTGCAAGCGGTAATCGCATTTCAAGTCCGGTGATACCCATATTGTTCGATCTTATACATGAAAGAATTGAATAGTGAGCGAATTATCTTTTCTTGTGCACCTATCTACATTGCCAGTGTCGCCCGACAGCGCATCCAGACAGAAGAATCCAGATCGAAGGCGGCGTGGAGGCGAGCGCACCGCGTCCAAAGAGCGACTTGCGATCTGAAGATCGTGTCGAGCATGGGCGGTCGGGCTTGCGATAGAGAGGAGTTTACCGATGAAGACCTTTGTTAAAGCGGCAGTCATGTCCGCTTCAATCCTGACAGGAGCGAACGCTATGGCCGCGTCCCCCGAAGAAAATATCAAGGTGGTTCAGGACTTCTTTGCAGCCTATGGCGCCGGCGATCTGGACGGCATAGCAGCAGTAATGGATGCGGACGTGAAATGGCACATTCCCGGTCGTCACCCGTTGTCCGGAACCAAGAATGGTCGTGATGAAGTCCTGGCCTTCTTCGAACAGTTGGGCGTTGCCGGTTTCAAGGCGGAGCCAATCTATTTCGGAGCCGATGAAACGCACGTTGTCGATATTCATCGGGGCTGGTCCAACGCGGACGGCAAGCCAAATGTGGATACCACTTGGGCGCTTGTTTATCGGATCGAAGACGGCAAGATTGTAGAAGCAACCAATCTGAGCGCTGATCAGGACGCGGCCAATACCTTCTTTTGGTCTCAGTATGAATTGGCGCCGGTCCCGGAGCGATTGGCACGATGAACAAGAAACGCGCACTGGTCACCGGAGGCAACCGTGGCATTGGTCTCGCGATCGCACATGGCCTTGTCGACAAGGGGTGTGATGTTGTGCTGGGCGTGCGCGATTTAAACTCGGGAAAGAGTATCGCACACGATATCAAGGCAACGGCAGTTGAACTTGACGTTTCAAGCCGCGACAGCATTCGTCGCGCTGTCGGCGAGCTCGGGCCTGTCGACATACTTGTCAACAACGCTGGCGTTCTCGGCTCTGGCCGGCTGCTCGACGATCCTCAGGACTTTGAAACGTCGATGTCCGTGATGGTGCATGGGCCATACCTGCTGATGCACCTGCTCACGCCATCAATGGTACGCAACAGTTACGGCAGAATTGTCAATGTGTCGTCCGGCTGGGGCGCCTTTTCCGACGGTGTCTCAGGCCCGGCGGCTTATGGGGTCGCCAAGGCAGCCTTGAATGCCTTGACCGTCGCGTCGGCCAGAACGTTGCCGGGCAATGTCAAAGTGAACGCAATGTGTCCTGGCTGGGTGCGCACACGCATGGGCGGGTCGGCCGCTTCGAGATCTCCCGAAGAAGGTGCGGACACAGCCATTTGGCTTGCGAAACTTGAAGAGAACGGACCGACGGGCGGGTTCTTTCGCGATCGCAAGCAGATCGATTGGTGAGGTCGGGTTCCTTCCGGCGGGCTCGCCAAAAGCTGCGTTGCCGACGGTTTGAAAAGTCATTCAAGGAACGAAACTCTGAAGTCGTTCCAAGCAAGCTTCAATTTGTCCTGCATAAAGTGTCCACGCCCCTTCGTGTTTCACGGCATGGCGACAGCGGATGTCCAGAAGATCGCAGAGAGCGTTCCAGCGATATTGCAGTCCATATACGATCAGGAGTAGGACCCCAGGATGCGGTAGGCGGGGCTCCAGATAAGGATTGGCGCAGACCCCCGGAAAGCGGCGGCGGTCAGATGACGCAGCGTTCGCGCGCGGTTACGAAAATATCGGTCTATTGGATTGGAAATAATAAAAATCGACTTTTTCCAAACTCGTAAGATCTGTGCCAGTCAATGCGGCGTAGTGTCCCTGTAATCATTCGACACTTGGAGTAGATGTCATGAAAAAGAGCCTTTTGGGTCTTGCGGGAGCAGTGTGTCTTTTTGCCGGTCAGGCAAACGCAAACACGATTGTTGATATTGCTGCGGGCGATGAACGCTTCAGCACCCTGGTTGCTGCCGTACAGGCAGCAGGTCTTGCCGATGCTTTGCAGGGCCCTGGCCCGTTCACCGTGTTCGCACCTGTAAATGATGCGTTTGCTGCGCTGCCGGAGGGAACCGTGGAAACCCTTCTGAAGCCGGAAAACAAGGACCAGCTCACCAACGTGCTCCTCTATCATGTTGATGACCGTGAACTGACTTCCAACAAAATCCCGGTCGGTTCCAACTACTTCAAACCTCTTTTGAGCAGCGAACGTACCTGCATCACGCGCTCCAGCAGTGGTGTGGACATTGCTGACGGCACTGGTTCCAGCGCCAACGTGATCATCGCGGACATCAAGGCAGACAACGGTGTGATCCATGTGATCGACAAGGTCCTTCTGCCTGGAGAGCGTCCGGATTGTCACTAACAGGCAGGGGCAACGCCCCTGACCGTTTGAGAAGACGTCTCTGAAAGCATTGACTTTCCGAAGCACTCGCTGGTCTTGCCAGCGGGTGCTTTTTGTTGTTGCGGAACATCCATAACACTGTAGCGGCGGAATAGAGGTTCAGGCCAACAGATCCCGCAACGCGCCTTTCAGCGTTTTTGCGATCGCGTCCTTTCTCTTGTCGCTTCCATGAAGGCTCAATGTTGCCTCGGGCAACGTCCCGAGGTCCTGCATGGCTTGTGCTATCCGCAAACCTTCACCGAGACACGACTTTCCAAGAACGGTTTTGCCAAGGCCGGAGATTACCCCGCTTCGAACGGATTGGATGCTGCTGCAGGTAAGCACCTCGCGGTGTGATTGTCGCGCATCCGTGAGTGATTGAAGGGCTGCGCTTCGATAGATGCAGGGTGCCTGCATGAGACACAAGGACCGCGTCCCGTCTGGCTCCGATCCATCCTTTTCAGCTGATTCAATCCAGACCAGTGGATCCTGGGCGATTGGCACGGACGTTTTGCTGTTTGGATCGTGCAGGGCCAATGCAAGATCAAGCTCGCCGGCTTTGAGCAAAGCCAGAAGGGTCTGGCTCAAGCCGACCCGAAAGGAAAGATCCGCGTCGGGAAGCTGGCGTTGCACCGAAGACAGCAACTCCGGAATTCTGTGGGGCGAAATATACTCCAGAATGCCTATTCTGAGACGCCCGGAAACGACCGGCTCTGTCATTTCAGCCAGCAGGCTTTCGCTGTCATTCAGGATCTGTCTGGCTCTTGGGTAAAGAGACTTTCCCTTTTCTGTCAGAACGACGCCCTGATTGTTGCGCAAGAGAAGTTGGGACCCAATCAGCTCTTCGAGTTTTTTTATCCGGACGCTGACGGCGGATTGGCTTCTGCCCAATCGGGAGCCGGCAGTTGTGAAGTTGCGGTCATCCGCCACGGTCACAAAACAGCGCAGCAGGTCGAGATCCAGATCGTGCATGTGAATTAGAATATCGCATCCAGTTGATTAATTAAATTCGTTTTTCAGATGAACGAAAGCGTTGCATAGTTCCGCACGAACATAGGAGTCATGCCATGCGCGCCATCACTTACGATCGATTTGGATCTGCGGCCGACGTCTTGCGTCTCGAAGACCTGCCGGTTCCCTCAGCTGAACCCGGCGAGGTGGTCGTCCGGCTGGAAACGTCAGGCGTTAATCCTTCAGACATTCGTGCACGGGCAGGGGGACGTCCGGGTGTGACCGAACCGCCATTCCCGAAAATCGTTCCGCACAGTGATGGTGCCGGCGTGATTGAAACAGTGGGTGAGGGCGTTGCCGGGAGCCGAGTTGGTGAACGGGTCTGGATCTGGAACGGCCAGTGGCAGCGAGCCTTCGGAACTGCGGCCGAGTATATTGCGCTTCCAGAAGAGCAAGCTGTGACACTGCCGGACCACATTAGCTTTGAAGAAGGAGCCGTGCTCGGCATCCCGGGTCTGACCGCCTGCTACGCAGTGTTGGGCGGTGGTTCTGTCGAGGGACAAACCGTATTGGTCAGCGGCGGCGCAGGAACGGTAGGGCGGCTTGCCATTCAGGTCGCCGCCGCGTCCGGAGCCAGAGTTCTCGCCACCGCGCGGGGCGAGCAGGGGATGGGCGCGGCCCTGAGCGCCGGCGCGTAGCATGTGTTTGACTATTCGAGCGATCACCTTGCAGAAGAGATCCTCGAGGCGAACGGCGGTGCGGCTGTGAACCGGATCGTTGAAGTTGAGTTCGGCAAGAACGTTGAAACAAATACAAAAATCATTGCAGAGCGCGGAACCATTGCCGCATTCGGGTCGGCGAAGGAAATGACGCCGGTGCTTCCCTTCTACCCGCTTATGTTCAAGGCCGTGACGATCGATTTGGTGCTTGTCTACTTGCTGTCGCAATCGGAAAGGGTGGCCACGGTCGATAACCTTACCAAGCTTCTGGAACGGGGCGCGCTTGATATCAGGATTTCGAAGACATTGCCTTTGGAAGACTGTGCGACCGCGCATGAAATGATTGCCGCTGGAGATCGTGCTGGTTCAGTGGTGCTGAAGGTGTGATGCGGACTGCCTGAGACCAAGGTCGGATGACCTTTTGGGCAAATTGCATGTGCTTGCCGTCCGGGGCAATCTGTTATCGAGAAGGGGCTTGTTGGACGGAAACGACCCGAAAATCACGCAACCGGACCGCGATGCGGAGGGATTGAACCTATGAAAGAGATTGTGATTGCAAGTGCTGCAAGAACGGCCGTTGGCAGCTTCGGCGGTGCGCTCAAGGACACACCGCCCTGTGAGCTGGCAACAACAGTAGCCAAGGCAGCGATCGAGCGGGCCGGGATTCAGGCGGATCAGATCGACCAGGCCTTTTTCGGCAACGTGATCCATACCGAACCACGGGACATGTATATTTCACGCGTGGCATCTCGCCAGGCGGGGGTTCCCGATCATGCTCCGGCTCTGACCATGAACCGTCTTTGCGGCAGTGGCCTTCAGGCCGTCGTCTCGGCGGTCCAGGCAATTTCCATGGGAGATGGCGACACGGCGCTTGTGGGCGGCGCGGAAAACATGAGCCGCGCAGGCTATCAACTTCCGGGCGCGCGCTGGGGCCAAAAGATGGGCGATACGGGTATCGTCGACATGATGATCGGTGCGCTGCATGACCCGTTCGGGATCGGCCACATGGGCGTTACTGCGGAAAACGTTGCGGAGCGATACGACATTCCGCGTGACCGGCAGGACGCATTTGCCGTTGAAAGCCATCGACGTGCAAGCGAAGCAATCCGGGAGGGGCGCTTCAAGGATCAGATCGTCCCGCTTACCGTTGGACGCCGCGGTAAGGAAAAGGTTTTCGATACCGATGAACATGTCCGCCACGAGGCGAAAATCGAAGACATGTCAGGTCTGCGCCCGGTCTTCAAAAAGGACGGTATGGTCACGGCGGGCAATGCGTCCGGTCTCAATGACGGTGCCGCAGCGGTCATTCTTCTGACTGCTGAAAAGGCCGCCGAGCTGGGCCTCAAACCGCTTGCCCGCATCCGTTCTTATGGTGTTGCGGGGGTGGACCCCGCAGTCATGGGCATTGGTCCTGTACCGGCCATGCAGATTGCCATGAAACGCGCAGGTATCAGCGCGGATGATCTAGATGTGGTTGAATCGAATGAAGCCTTTGCCGCGCAGGCCTGTGCGGTCAATGACCAGCTCGGTTTGCCGTCGGAAAAGGTGAACCCCAATGGCGGTGCGATTGCCCTCGGCCATCCGATCGGAGCAACAGGTGCAATCCTCATGACCAAGCTTGTCCATGAACTCGGCCGCACTGGAAAAAGCCTTGGAGCTGCAACGATGTGCATCGGCGGTGGCCAGGGTATTGCCGTGATCGTGGAGAACATGGCGAACTGACCGTGTTTGCCTGAATGCTAAAACCGTCCGGGAAATCCGGGCGGTTTTGTTTTGTCTGGACCTTTCAGCGATGCAACGGGTCTTCTCAGACCACGTTCACGTGCAGATCTCCAACCCCGGCCACATGGCCGTGCATGACGTCGCCGCGCTGTACAGGTCCGACGCCGGACGGTGTGCCGGTCAGAATGATGTCGCCCGCGTGGAGTTCGAATAACTCCGAAAGATAGGAAATCATTTCAGGGATCTTCCAGATCAACTGGTTCAGATCGCCTTCCTGGCGAGTTTCGCCATTGATTTTCAGCCAGACAGCTCCTGCGCTCGGATGACCTATTTCAGATGCCGGGGAGATTGCCGTGCAAGGCGCTGAATGTTCGAAAGCTTTGCCGATTTCCCAGGGACGGCCAAGTTTCTTCATTT